>LSQX01074543.1_pt1 | contig 13359 bp, 13 predicted proteins | sample 654561 | NCBI WGS metagenome assembly LSQX01 (sample SAMN04489861, study PRJNA283612) | anaerobic digester metagenome | isolation source: 4 biogas reactors fed with cattle manure at either 37C or 55C with and... | place: Denmark: Kongens Lyngby | collected 2014 | reverse complement strand
ATGTGTAATCCCTGCTCATCATTAATACTATTCAGCGGATAGCCCAGATTTACCGGTGCAGAAAACAGCGAGTCGTCAATAATTTCAGACATAAACATGTCAAATCCTCCCATGCCGGTGTGATAATCGGATGCGAAATAGAAATTTTTATTCCCGGGATGAACGAACGGGGAGGTTTCGTCTCCGGGGGTGTTGATGCTGTCGCCCGGATTGTAAGGTTCGCCCCACTTGATTTTTCCGTTTTGATCAAAACCCTGCAATTCAACCCTCCAGATATCTTTTTTCCCCTTTCCACCCGGGCGGTTGCTCGAGAAATAGAGAAATCGCCCGTCTGATGAAATTGAAGGCTGCGCTTCCCACCCCGGAGTGTTGACAGGTTTCCCGGCATTAATGGGTGCGCTCCAGATACCCTTTTTTCTGACGGAATAGTAGATGTCACAACTCCCCAAGCCCGAAGGTCTGTTGCAGGCTGTGAAAAAAAGTAGGTTTCCGTCGGCAGAAAGGCACTGTGCACCCTCGTTTTCAGGGGTGTTGATTTCTGTTAGCGGAGTTGCATTTTCCCATCCTTCTTCTCCAAGCTGTGAAACAAAGAAATCTTCCTGAGGCAGCTCTCCGGGCTTTTTCACTAACCGTGTGAAAAAAAGTGTTTTTTGGTCAATGCTCAGGCTTGGCCAATATTCATCGTCCGGAGTATTGACGGTATTTGGCAGACGCCGGGGTGAATAATCCACCGGATTTTTCATTGCATCAACGGCAAAGCGGCAATTTTTAATTTTCCTTTGTATCCGTGCTTCCTGCTCTGTTCCCGGTTTTAAAGTTTTCAGGTATTCATTGTAGTTTTCAAGCGCATCTTCATATTTTTCCTGTGAATGCAGCGCTTCGCCTAATCTGAAATGAATAAGTGGCATCGGTGATAATTCGAGCGCTTTTTTCAGATGAAAAATCTCCTGCGAAATATTCCCGGTCTCATGGAATATGTCGGCTAACAGAAATCTGGCGTCCAGATACTCAGGAGTGTTTTTCAGAATTTGCTGACAGAGATCTGCTGCTCCGGGATAGTCCTGCATTGAATAGGATTGTTTTGCCTGTTCAAACAGGCGTTGGTTCTTCCGGACTGACTGAGAAAATGTTGTAACCGAAATCAGCATAAGCAGTATAAGAGAGATTCCTGAGCGCATATAAAATGTTCTTTTGAAACGATTCACTTCTTTAATTTGTTTTTTCAAAAATCAAACTATTTTTTAAATAAATAATTTTCATTGGAGTTTGTTTATTGCAATTGTTTTTTTTTATTTTGCCTCTGTAAACTATTAAAAATTAATTGTCTTATTTTTTGGATGAACATTGTAAGATGAAACGGAAAGTAAACAAAAAAAAATCTAACGAGTTTGATGATTTTGAAGGCAGGCAAAAAAAATCCGCTTCAAAAAGAGACAAAAGCTCAAAAAGGAAACTCACCATCTATGATGAATTCGATGATGAAGATCTGGATGATTACTCATCAGTTTATGATGATTTTGATGAAGATGACGACTTTTAAATCCTGAGCCATAGAATATCCCAATTTACATATTTAACATTTCAGTCTCCGCTGGGAGATCTGTTTTGATTATTTAGGGATAAATGCTTCTTTACCCGGATATCTGAATTTTGCCTTTGCAATTTTCTCCGGATAACAGAAGTATTCCGTTGTTGCTGTGGCGCAAATCTGCCCTTCACCATCAGCTAAGGTGCATTCAATGTGCGCACGCGGCTCATCAAATGCAATTAGTTTTGCCCTGATCGAAATTTCACCCCTTGAAATATATACCGGCTTAATGTAAGTTGTGTTCAGCCGGGCAGTTACGCCCGATGTTTTCAGCTGAACAAAAACTAACCAGGCAGCGGCTTCATCCATCAGTGCAGCCTGAATTCCGCCGTGCAATACACCTGTCCAGCCTTCAAAATCTTTTTTGGGTTGCCACTTTGCCACAAGTTCTTCGCCATCTAACCAGAAATTGAGTTGCAAACCAAATTCATTGGCGGGAGAGCAGCCAAAACAGTTGTATTCTTCTGTTCCGGCTGCATGTGCAAAAGGATTTATGATTTTTTTCAATTAATCAGAATTTTTCTTGAACTCATTTTTCGTTAATTATTACCCAAAATAAGCGGTAGCCCATCTTTCCCGCTGCCGACAACAACAACTTTTGAGTTTGGAGAATTTGCCAGTTCAAGCGTAGCTTCAATCCCGCGCAACTGCAAAATTTTGTCGGTCAGGCTGGCATTGATAATCTGATTGTATTTAGCCTTACCTTCAGCTTCAATACGCATACGTTCGGCTTCCGATTCTTCCCTTCTCAGCTTAAATTCGTAGGAAAGGGCTTCCTGCTCGGTTTTTAGCTTGTTTTCAATGGCATCCTTAATTTGTGGTGGCAGATTGATGGAGCGAATGAGCAGGGCGCGCATTTCAATATAATTATCGCCAAGTATTTCACGGGTTTCATCCTTAATTGTTCTTTCCACCTCAGCGCGTTTGGTGGAGTAAATTTCCTCGGCAGAGTAACGCCCCGAAACCTGCCGCACAGTAGAGCGGACTTCCGGAATAACTAACACGTTGACATAGTTGGCGCCAAATTTTTGGTGTAGAAATCCTATTTCGGAATAATCTACGTTGAAACGAACCGTAATTTCAATATTCAGCGACAGTCCGTTGCGATCGAGCACCTCCATGGTCTCTTCGCGCTGCTGTTCCCGCACCGGATAGATATACAACCGGTTCCACGGTGCAATGACGTGAAAACCTTCTCCGTAAATATTTTCCGTGTCAAGCCCTGATGTATATGGGCGGAAAATTACGCCGCGCTCGCCGGCTTCAATGATGAAAAACATGCGCCCGCCGAAAAGTACCAGCACAATTAAAGCGACCACAATTACAACAACATAAGATGTTTTAAAATTAAATTTCATTTTTTATGACTTTAAAATATTAATGCAAAATATCAAGCTCAAAGGTCAGAATTTTCGTTTTTGTGAAAACTGCAAAGTTATTGAATTCGTGCAAATGATGCCTCACTACCAAAATATTTATAAAATAATCCGGGTTTTATACGCCGTAAAGTTGCTGAAATTTCGATTTGACCATTCATTTAAGAGCATATTTTGTCCGCTTCCTCCTTTAAATTTATTTACTTTTGAACTCCAAAATCACTTTGCGTACAGATTATGAAGAAAACAGCTCTCTTTTTTCTGCTTCTATTTCCGCTGCTGACATTTTCTCAGGACTTTTTCAGAGAAGCGTTCGATTCCGGGAAAAACTATATTTTACTTGCAAATCCAACTGTTGACAATATTGAAACAGTAGATTTTCTCGTTAAAAGCAAGTTGTTGAAACTCAATCTGAAAAAGACAATTTTTGTTGGAGTTTACTATGAAAAGCAACAATATGATTTCAGGAAAACAGCAGAATTTATCCAAGAAAATAATCTGTCACAATTCAGACTGCATGAATTCAGAGGGGATTTAGAAGAGAAAAATCTATTCGACACAAATCTTTTTAGGAAGGAATTTGAGTCTGTTTTTCAGAACTCCACTGCTGTTTTCTTTTTTGGCGGGCCCGATATTCCGCCTTCTGTTTACGGCGAAGACAATACCCGGTCAGTGGTTACTGACCCGCAAAGGCATTTTTTTGAAACAACTTTTCTTTTTCACCTGTTGGGCAGTTACAGAAATGATGATTTTATGCCGTTTTTGGAAACAAACCCGAAATATTTCGTTACAGGTTTTTGCCTGGGCATGCAAACCATGAATGTTGCCACAGGCGGAACGCTCATACAGGATATTCCTTCGGAAATTTATGATGCGCCAACAGACGAAGACGCACTGAAACTCGACAGGGAAAATCTTCACCGAAACTATTGGGGGAAATTTTCAGATGATTCACAATTGATGCGCGTAAATTTTCATACCATACAGTTTGCAATTGCCAAAAATCCTTTTTTTACTCAAAAAGTTAAAGCCGGAAGAAATCTCAATCCGCTGGTTTTGAGTAATCACCATCAGGCAGCAGAAAAAATCGGGAAGGGATTTGAAGTAACGGCACTGTCAGCCGACGGTAAAATTGTGGAAGGTATTGCACACACAAAATACCCGAATGTTTTTGCGGTACAGTTTCATCCTGAAGCGCCTGCACTGTATGAAAACCGGGCAAAGGTTAAATTCCATCCGGAAGATGAAGCTGTCACGTATTATGAGATTCTTGGCAGGGAAAACCTGAAATTCCATAAAAAATATTGGAAATTTATCTCCAAATCGCTGCAAAAGTCGGCGAAGAGGAAATGATGTTTATTCGCAGCGAAATTGCTCCAAATCTGTTAACTTATAGCCCCAATATGTTTTAAGTCTGCCTGTTCTCCAATCTTCTTTTATATTTTTGCAGTCGCAAAAAATTAGCAATCGTATGTCATTTCAACAAGAGATAAACCGCCGGAGAACATTTGGAATTGTGAGTCACCCTGATGCGGGAAAAACCACGTTAACCGAAAAGTTACTGCTTTTTGGCGGCGCTATTCGTGTTGCCGGAGCGGTAAAAAGCAACAAAATTAAAAAAACAGCCACTTCCGATTTCATGGAAATCGAACGCCAGCGCGGTATTTCGGTAGCTACTTCGGTAATGGGTTTTGAATATAACGGATACAAGGTAAACATTCTCGACACTCCCGGGCATCAGGATTTTCAGGAAGACACTTTCCGCACGCTCACTGCCGTTGACAGTGTAATTATTGTCATTGACGCAGCAAAAGGAGTTGAGCCGCAAACCGAAAAGCTGATGCAGGTTTGCCGGATGCGCAAAACGCCGGTCATGGTTTTTATCAACAAGCTCGACCGACCAGCACAGGACCCCTTTATGATATTGGATGAGATTGAAGATCATCTGAAAATAAAAGTGCGTCCGCTGAGCTGGCCCATCGGTAACGGACCGGGATTCCGGGGTGTTTACAGCATCTATTCCAAAAGTCTGAAACTGTTTGACCCAAATATTCAGGAGATTGAGAAAGGGATTGATTTTGATGATGTTTCAAACCCGGAATTGGAGACTTTCATAGGCGGTGAAGCGCAAACCCTGCGCGACGATATTGAATTAGTGGAAGGAATTTATTCTGAATTTGACCGCAATGAATACCTGGAAGGCAATCTTGCACCGGTATTTTTTGGAAGTGCACTCTACAACTTTGGTGTTCAGGAGCTGCTTCATGCTTTTCTTGAGATTGCACCGCCACCGCAACCATCTGAAGCTGAAGAAAGGGTTGTTCTGCCCGAAGAATCCGGTTTTTCCGGCTTTGTTTTTAAAATTCATGCCAATATCGACCCCAATCACCGCAGCCGGATTGCCTTTGTGAAAATATGTTCCGGCAGGTTTGAGCGCAACTTTGCCTATAAGCATATCCGCTCGGGGAAAACCATGCGGTTTACCAGTCCGACAGCCTTTATGGCAGAGCAAAAGGAAGTTGTTGAAGAGGCTTTTCCCGGAGATATTATCGGCGTACCCGACAACGGCAGTCTGATTATCGGCGACACGATTACAAGTGGTGAAGAGATTCATTTCAAGGGAATTCCAAGCTTTTCGCCCGAATTGTTCCGCTATATCGAAAATGCCGATCCCATGAAGTCGAAACAGCTGAACAAAGGCATTGACCACCTGACTGATGAAGGTGTGGCACAGCTGTTTACCAGCGCTTTCAACGGCAGAAAAATTATCGGGACTGTGGGGCAGCTTCAGTTTGAAGTGATACAGTTTCGGTTGGAGCATGAATACAATGCCAAATGCCGCTTTGAGCCGATGCAGATGTACAAAGCCTGCTGGATTGAATCAGATAATAAACCGATGTTGGACGAGTTTAAAAAACGAAAATTCCAGAGAATGGCTAAGGATAAGCTGGGGCGCGACGTGTTTATGGCTGATTCGCAGTTTATTCTGCAAATGGCTCAGGATGAGTTCAAAGATATCCGGTTTCACTTTACTTCGGAATTTTAGCTATTTTTGAATAAATACTTGAAAAATGATACTTGCAAATACTTTTTTTGATACTTCTTTCTACACCTATTTTCTTTTGCCTTTTCTGATTTTTCTCTCCAGAATCATGGACGTAACCATTGGCACCATTCGTATAGTGATGGTTTCCAAAGGACAAAAAGTGTGGGCGCCGGTGCTCGGCTTTTTTGAAGTGCTGATTTGGCTGCTGGCTATTTCACGAATTTTTGAGAATTTGGATAACTGGATGTGTTATTTCGCTTATGCGGCAGGGTTTGCGGCAGGCAACTACATCGGACTGCGGCTTGAAGAGCGCCTTGCCATGGGAATTGTGAAAATTCAGATTTTTGCCCGCAAAAGCCCGGAAGAGCTTATTTTGAATCTTAAAAATGCCGGCTATGGCATCACGCATCATCAGGCGATGGGCGGTAGTGAAAATGTCAGCATTATCTACAGCATCATCAAACGAACTGAAGTCCATCAGGTGGAAGATATAATCAAAGCCACCAATCCCAAGGCATTCTACTCCGTTGAAGATGTGAAGTCGGTAACTCACGGAATTTTTCCGGTGAAAACAAGCGAACGCCGCTGGCGAAGCGGGAAGTAGGGGAGAGAATTGAGAATTGAGAATTGAAGTATAAGATATAAGATAAGAAAACTAAAGAGAAATTTCTTGATACTTAGCGCCTTAGAACTTTAGTGGCAAAAAAAGAGAATAAACAGAACGCTGATACCACTGATGAACTAAATTCCCTAAGTAACTCAACACAAATACAACTTTTCGGCTGAAATTTTCCATGGAAAAATTGAGCAAAATCTGAAAAAATGATAACCTTTGCAAAAATGCAATTCGGGTATATTTAAACATAAAACATTTTAGCGATGAAACGGACAATTTCTACAATGATTATTTTGATGGCTCTGGTATTGACAACCGTGAATGCCGGATGCCAGAAGGTGAACAAACTGACCAAGGAAGAGAAAAATACCGGATGGGTTCTTCTTTTCAACGGAAAAAACTTTGACGGCTGGCGTGCCTGCAACGGCGATGCCATGCCCGCCAACTGGACAATTGAAGACAATGCAATGAAAGTATTTTTGGGCGAAGGGAAAAAACCGGGGCAGGGCGCCGGCGGCGATATTCTTTTTGGCGACAAGGTTTTTGAAAACTTTGAACTTTCCATCGACTGGAAAGCCGGTGAAATGGCAAATTCAGGAATTTTCTACAACATCCGCGAAGTGCCCGGAAAACCCATCTATTATGCGGCTCCTGAAGTGCAGGTGCTTGATAATGAAAAGGCTACCGACAATAAGATTGACAGTCATCTTGCTGGTTCGCTCTATGACATGCTGCCGGCAGACCCCGAAACCGTTAATCCTGCAGGAGAATGGAACACCGTGGTCATTCGTGTGAAGGATGGAAACGTAACGCACACCATGAACGGCACCGAAGTGGTGAAATATACCCTTTGGACGCCCGAATGGGATCAGCTTGTGGAAAACAGCAAGTTCAAAAATTTCCCGGGATTCATCGAGGGCATTTCAAAAGAAGGCTATATTGGACTTCAGGATCATGGATATTCCGTATGGTTCAGGAATATCAAAATCAGGGAGCTTTAGTTTCCGAAATATTTAAATTTTGCCAATCCCCACTTTTGCAGTCTGAACTGGAATGACGTTTTAATTACGCCAAGTCCGTAGATTGTGCTGTTTTTCAGGTTGATGCTTGATGCATCATCAAAATATTTGGTGGGACAGGTTATCTCTGCAATTTCATATCCGGCATACCATATTTGAGCAAGCATCTGATTGTCAAATACAAAGTTGTCAGAGTTTACGTTGTAGTTTACCCGTTCAAGAACTTCCCGCGTAAATGCGCGGTAGCCGGTGTGATATTCCGAAAGTTTGGCATTCATTACAAAATTCTGCAAAAAGGTAAGTCCCCGGTTGGCAATGTATTTAATGATTGGCATGCCTCCTTTCAGCGCACCTTTCCCCAAAATCCTGGAACCTAAAACAACGTGATATAAATCGCTGGCAAGCAGATTTGCCATTGCCGGAATCAGTTTTGGCGTGTATTGATAATCGGGATGGAGCATGATGACAATGTCGGCGCCAATTTCGAGCGCCTTATTGTAGCACGATTTCTGATTTCCGCCATATCCCCTGTTTTTTTCATGCTCGATTATGTGTTTGATACCTAACTTTCTTGCCACATCAACCGTGTCGTCCTTGCTCAGGTCGTCAACCAAAATAACATCGTCCACAATGTTAAAATCTATTTCGTGGTAGGTTATTTCCAACGTTTTTGAAGCGTTATACGCCGGAAGCACAACCACCACTTTTCTGCCATTAATCATTCGTTTTCTATTTGCGGGCTAAAATTAGAAAGAAAAAGGGAAAGCCCATTCAGAAATGTGATTTGTTAAGATTGCCCAAAAGTTGAATGAAATTCGTCTTTTATTCGCGCTCCTCATCTTCCAGCTTTGACTCAAACTTTTTAACAGCCCATGACACTGCAAACCAGGAGACGGCAATTAAAAGCGGCCAGCTGAGCATCCAGAGAATCGGTATTGTGTACATATTTCAGATATTTTCAAATTAATAACGGGTTGTCGGGCAGATTTTGCCGGAAAACAATTTTAATAAACATGCGATTCTTCATTTAACTCCTTATCAGTTATTTTTTTGCGGTTCATCACTTTCCAGAAATAGTAGATGTAGGCAAACACAAACGGAACCAGCAGCGAGACATAGCTCATGGTTTTGAGCGTATAATGGCTCGAAGAAGCATTCTGTATCGTCAACGACGACTGTAAATCGGCAGTTGAAGGATAGAAAGCCGTATTGTTAAAACCTGCAATGATAAAGAGTGCAAAAACGGTTAAAACGATACCCGGACCGGAGATGATAAAGCCCTTTTTCCCATCGAAAAAGAGGGTGGAAATCAATCCCCAGAGCACCGCTGCCACTCCCGCAAGAAAGATTATCAAGACCAAAGGCATTTGCAGCAGATTGTTCAGGTATTTATAGCTCTCCATAGTAACCACACCGGTTTCAGGATTCACTGCAAATCCGTCTTTCAGCAGCAGTCTGACTACGAAATAGAGAAAAAACAGCAGGAAAATAACAGTATTGTAAAGCAGATGTTTTTTCGATCGCGACACAATCGCATTATTGTCAATTGTATATATAAAATAGAGCAATCCCGAAATTCTTGCCAAAAAGAAAATGGCAAGTCCTAATGATACATTGTGAAATGTGAGAACCGCTTCTAATCCGCGTGCCGGATTCTGCCAGATTACCTGATTCAGCGCATTGAGTGAAAATTCGGCACCGTTGAAGAAGGTACCCACGGCTGTTCCAATCAGAATGGTGCCTAACAATCCGTTGACAAACAGGAAAATCTCATAGGTTTTGGCGCCTAAAAAATTTGCCGGTTTCTTTCTGAATTCGTAAGCTACCGCCTGAATGATGAAAGCAACTAAAATAATCATCCAAACCCAGTAGGCGCCGCCGAAACTGGTGGCATAGAACAGCGGGAAAGATGCAAAAAAAGCACCGCCAAAAGTTACTAATGTGGTAAAGGTGATTTCCCATTTTCTTCCTAAAGAGTTCAGTATAAGTGATTTTTCGCTTTCTCTCTTTCCGATGGTAAATAGCAGTGTTTGCCCTCCCTGCACAAAAGTGAGAAAAACAAACAGTGCGGCAAGCAATGAAATAATTGCCCACCAGTAGTGTTGCAGCACAAGATGTGATAAATTTCCAAACATAAATTTTTCCTCCTTTTTTATTTTTTTGGACCGATTTTAATCTGCCTGAACATGATTTTCAGTTCGGCAATCAGCAATATTGTAAAAAGAACGACAAACAGCCAGAAAGTTGTTTTCACCGAACCGGTGCTTATTCTTGTAACTGCTGCCATTGTGGGCATCAGGTCCTGAACAACCCACGGCTGGCGACCAACTTCTGCCACAATCCAGCCTGCCTGCGACGCGATGTATGCTAACGGCACAGAAATGACGGCAAACCGGAGAAACCACCGCTTGTTTTCCATGGAACCCTTGATGACGAAGAAAAAGGAGAGCGCAAAAAGCAGTACAAACATCAATCCTAAGGCAACCATGATGTGAAAACTGTAGAAAGAGAGCGGAATATTGGGTATCAGATCGTTCACGTCTTCAAAAAAACCATACCCGAAATATTTGAAATACTCCTCCTGAAAATCATCGTTCGTGAACTCAGCTTGCAACATGCCGGCAAGCGTTTCATCACCTGCCTTTTTGGCTTCTTTATATTCATGCAGCTTTCCGATGGCTACCTTCCCCCTTTCAATTTTTTTGTCAGCAGACATGATTCCGTATTTCTCGTTTCCGTTGATCAGGTCGTTAATACCGGGAATAAATGCGCTCCAGTCTAAAAAAGCCATGAAAGAGAGAACGTTGGGAATTTCAATTTTTAGTGTAAAATCTTTCAGATTTTCATTCTCAGGATCGGTTTCCGAAGATGAAAAAAATCCGAGTGCCACTAATCCGGCGCCTTCCGTACCCTTATACAAGCCTTCAATAGCGGCAAATTTCATGGGCTGAATTTTTGCTATGGTGCGGGTGGAGTTGTCTCCGGTGCCCACCAGATAAAGCGATGAAATCAATCCGAAAACCGCCGCAACTAAAATACTTTTTCTTGCTAACTGCTGATCGCGTTTTTTCAGCAGAAACCAGGAAGAAACCCCGATTACAAATACCGACGCTAACACAAATCCTGAAGATGTTGCGTGAAGCCACTTGTCAACGGCAACCTGTGAAAAGAGAATTTCCCAGAAATTCTGCATTTCGTTGCGTGCGGTTTCAGGATTGAAAGCCATGCCAACCGGATTTTGCATCCAGCCGTTGGCTACCAAAATCCACAAAGCAGAAAGACTGGCACCTATGGCGGTCAGCCAGGTTGCCATCAGGTGAGTTTTCTTGCCCACTTTGTTCCATCCGAAAAACATTACGGCAATAAAGGTGGATTCCATAAAAAATGCAAGAATCCCTTCAATGGCAAGCGGAGCGCCAAAAATGTCGCCCACAAACCAGGAGTAGCTCGACCAGTTGGTGCCAAACTCAAATTCAAGAATGATTCCGGTGGCAACACCAATGGCAAAGTTAATCCCGAAAAGCGTCATCCAGAATTTGGTTATCCGCTTCCACTCTTCATTGCCGGTTTTCACATAAATGGTCTCCATGAAGGCAAGAATAAAAGTGATTCCTAAGGTGAGCGGCACAAATATCCAGTGATACATTGCCGTCAGGGCAAACTGCCCCCTTGACCAGTTAACTAACGATAAATCAGCTAATTCTACCATAATTACTTATTTGGTTCTGTTAATATTTCCAATACATAATCACTCCGCTGGCGGTCTGTTTCAAAGTTTGTTTTTAGAAAATTGGGGAAGAAAAATATTTTGAGAATGGCAAACATGATAAACAGCTTGATGAGTATAATCAGCCATACCTGCCTGCCCCAAAGGCTCATATTCCGAAATCCGCTGATATAAAAATGCCAGATCCGTTGGATGATAAATGGTTTTTTTTGCGACATAACGCAATAAATATAGATGTTTTGATGAGAATAGCGGCACTTTTGCCGGAATATTTTTAGAAAATACTTTGTTTGATTTTTGACTTAGTGATTTTGCGGCATTTCAAAGACTATTCTGATAGCAGACCTGAAATTCTATTCTTCAAAAACCTGCTTCATCGGACGACCTACCCACACCTGGGGTTGCTCTAACCTGAAAATGTGAGCAATAGTTGCCCCCACATCATACTGCATCACGCTTTCGTCAATTTTTACCCCTTTCTTCACATTTTTCCCGAAGATGATAAACGGCGTTTCCATCTCTGCCATGGTTTTGCCGCCATGCCCTTTGTCAATGCCTCCGTGGTCAGAAGTTACAATGAAAATCGTTTCATCATAAATTCCGGCATCTTTCACTGCCTGAATGATTTCGCCTAAATAGCCGTCTAATTTGGTGAGCATTTCATAATATTCCGGCGTGTCATGTCCGGCACGATGCCCCACACCATCCGGTTCGTCATAAATCACGGCAAACAGGTTAGGTTTTGCATCTCTGATATAGTTGCAGGCAACAATTGAGGTGGTATCCTGATTTTTGCCGGCATTTGCCACATGAAAATTGAAATTCACGGCTTCCATTTCTGCCAGATACTGCATTCCGCTCCACTCATATTCATAGCCTATTTCCACTTCGGGGTGGGCATCGCGCAGCAATCCGAATACAGACGGAAACATTCCGTAGTGGGTAACCTCGCGTGGTGGCAAATCGGGAGTTTTTGAACCCCATTCGGTGTAGCCGTGAAGCTCCGGACCGGCGCCCATAAACATGGAAGCCCAGTTTAATGCGCTGGAAGACGGGAGCACAGAACGTTTCTGAAGTGTGTATGCACCGTTTGTCATCAGCTGCTTTACGTTGGGCATATCGGCTCTTTCAACACTGTAGCCACCCCAGCCGTCAAAGCCCACAAATATCACATGTTTGGCAAGCCACGCTTCCTCTTTTGGGGTTTGATCCGGTTGTGCGCACGAAAAAATAAAAAGTGAAAGAAGTAACAGATTGGTGAAGTTCTTGATTCTCATGATGTTTTTCTTTTAAAAAATTTGAATAAATTGATTAAAAGCAAAAGTAAATAAAACAAACCGGTCAATCAAGCTGATTGAGTGAAAAACCCGGTTCATTGAATATCAGGAATAGTAATTAAGCTGGGCAGGAGAAAATTTTACGAAGAAGCAAAAAGCCGCAGTGAAAGCCTTTGCGAGAAAGTTAGCTTTACTATTTGTTTTCAGAATAAAAAACTGCCGGCAGATGAAAATTTCATCAGACCGGCAGCTTCTTTGTCGGAGCAAAATTGGGTTTAGCCAACAATTGCTGCGGTAAGAGATGTGTTTTGGCTCATGTTGTCGGCAATCGGACAGCGCTTTTCAATATCAAGTAAAAAGGCTTCTTTCTCCTTTTCGGTCATGTCTGCATCAATGGTGACAAACGAGCGGATTTCCGTGAATCCCGGGCGCCCCACGTCAGTTTTTCCCAAAAGAAAATCCTTGTCGATGTCGCCTTCGGTTTTGCATTCGATTCCGCGCAGCTCAATTTTGCGTTGGTTGGCAATGATTCGCCCAAGCGTGCAGATGCAGGCTGCCAGCGTAGCTAAAAAAGTCTCCAAAGGATTTGGACCTTCATTGTTTCCGCCGCCAGCAACAGGCTGATCGATTACAAACGGATGGTCTCCCGAAATCTCCACGCGGAAAGTTTTACCGATTTTTCCGCCAACTTTAATTGTTGAAATAGCCAT
>LSQX01242510.1_pt1 | contig 13361 bp, 12 predicted proteins | sample 654561 | NCBI WGS metagenome assembly LSQX01 (sample SAMN04489861, study PRJNA283612) | anaerobic digester metagenome | isolation source: 4 biogas reactors fed with cattle manure at either 37C or 55C with and... | place: Denmark: Kongens Lyngby | collected 2014 | reverse complement strand
CCTCAACGGAGGCGAACCCCGAGCACCAGTACCCTTCCGCAGGGGCCTTTGAGATTTGCCTGACGGCCACCACTGAGGCAGGCTGCATCGATACCCAATGCCAAACTATGAGCATTACCGTAGGAATCAACCAGCCGGGCATGCTCAGTTCAGAAAAGGTTTACCCTGTTCCCTTCAGCCAGTACCTGAACATCAGTCTGCCGGATGGACACCCCTGGCAGGTGATCCGGGTCATCAACGTATCAGGGCGCGTCATCACCCACAGGGAAGCCCCCCAGGGCCAGGCGCTGGTGTACCTGAGCACAGCGGAATGGGACCCCGGCTTATACCTCATTGTGTTGATTTCCCGAAAGGGAGAACACACAACGCTGAGGGCTATTAAGCAGTAAACGAAAACAATTTCAACAAGCCGGGTCAAAAAACCCGGCTTTTTTTTGGCCAACCCAAGGGTTTTTCTATTTTTGCCTGTTGTAACGCAATAGCCCCTATGTTTCAGGCCACCCTCAGATACGAGCCGGATAAAATCAAGGCTCAGGGCGATGAGATCCTTAAAAGCCCCTGTTTTTCAGCCTTGCTGGAGGAGGTACCGGTGGTTTTGTTGATCATCAATGATGCCCGCCAGGTGATTTATGTGAACAAAGACTTGCTGGAGGGGGTCATTGGCAGGGATCACAGAGCGTTTTTGGGGCAGAGGCCCGGGGAATGCCTGGATTGCGTGCATGCTGCCGAAGGGGATTTTGGCTGTGGCAGCACTGCCTATTGCAGTGTATGCGGGCTCGCAAATACAATAGAGTATAGCGAGCACGGCGGGCAGGGTGACGGGGAATGCAGCATAGCCCTGAAGAGCGGGGAATCACTGACCCTGAAGGTGCACTCAAAACCCTTTCGCTATGGCCAGGATGACTTTGTTTTTGTGGCCCTTGAAGACATCAGCGACCGCAAGGCACGCATGATGCTTGAGAATATTATCCTGCACGACCTCAGAAACACCTCGGCCACCCTGTCCGGTTTACGGGAGGTCATGGAAGACCTGGATATTGAAGAAACCAAGAGAATCCTGAAAGATGTGGCAGTGCGCATTGATGAAGAGATCAGCGCCTACCACCTGATCAGCTCTGCCGAAAATCAGCAATTGACCACGCATTCCTCGGTCATAAACCTTCCCGACATTATCCAGGAGGTGATTTCCTCCCTCCTGCTCCACCAGAGGTTCAGCCAAAAAGAAGTAGCATACCATGGGGAAAGGCAAATGATACACACAGATAAAACGCTGTTGCGGCAGGTACTGGTAAACCTTATCAAGAACGCTCTGGAAGCAGGGCCTTCAAGGGATAAGATTGCAGTCGGGCATTGGTATGATGAGCCTACGGGTAAGATCGTGATCGAGGTTAAAAATCAGCAGGTGATCCCCCCTGAACTGAGTCTGAAGGTGTTCCAGAAGTCGTTTTCAACAAAAGGACAGGGACGCGGCTGGGGGACTTACAGCATTAAGCTGCTCACCGAGAAACACCTTAAAGGCAAGACAAGCTTTTTAAGCACGGATGAGGCAGGAACCATTTTTCACATATACTTGCCCGAGAGCCTGAATGACCGGCCCATAAGTTAAACGACTTCCAAAAAAACAACTTTTTTCGCGAAGGTTCCGGTTTAATTATTTCCGGCTTTACCATATTTTCCCTATATTCGCAGGTAAATGGGAAATGGCTGTCCTGCATTTTCCATCGGGGGTCCGGTTCATTTCTTTTATTCTGTTTTTAATGGAATCTTCCGGGCTTTTCCCTAAATGAAAAGTTTGAATCCCTTATTAACCTTAAATATTAGCGATATGGAAAACAAAATTAGGAAGAGTGCATTGTTGATGAGCCTGATGATGGCTGTCATATTCTTATGGTCGTGTGGTGGTGGCAACAGCCAGCAAAATGCAATGGAGGAGAAACTCCTCGAAGCCAAGGAAAGTGCCACAGAAAACCTGAACGATCTGAATAAGGATCTTGATGATCGGATTGCTTACATTGACGAGCAACTTGAAACCGCCGGTGAAGAGATCAAGGAAGATTTAATGGCAGCGCGGGCCGAGCTTGAAGAGCAAAAAGCCATCGTGGCCCAGGAGCTCAAGAATGTTGAAGAAGCCGGGCTGGAGACCTGGGACTCCGTAGTGTCCGCTACCCAGCAAATGGTTGTTAAGATCAAATCAAGTACGAATGACGCCTCCCTGAAGGTCAGGGAGCTGCTTGGCAACGAAGAATAAATGGATCTTAGCGCTTTTCCGGGGGCACTGCCTCCGGAAAACGCTCAAGCTTTAGCTCTGATCCGTCAAAAACTGCATAGGTAAACTGGGAAACCCAGTCGCCAGTATTGATGTAACGGCTTTCCCCGTTTACAGGAAAATCGAGGGGCAGGTGGCGATGGCCAAAGATAAAGAAGTCGAAATGTTTGCTTTGGAGCATCTCCCTGCAAAAACGAATCAGGCGTTCCTTTTCTTCCCCAAGAAAAACCTCATCGGAAGCCCGGTTGGCGATCCTGCTCTTGCGTGAGAAGTACAGGGCCAGTCCAGTGCCCAGTCCCGGGTGAAGAAATGAAAACAGCTTCTGGTTGATCCTGGAGGAGAAAAGTTTTTTAAGGAACTTATATCCCTTGTCGCCGGGCCCCAGCCCATCGCCATGGCCAATAAAAAACTTCTTCCCGTTGTATTCGCGTTCAACGGGCTCACGGTAAATCTTCAGGCCCAGCTCCTTTTCAAAATAGTCGAATGCCCAAAGGTCGTGATTGCCGGTGAAGTAATAAATGGGTAATCCTGAATCAGCCAGGGAAGCCAGTTTGCCAAGCAGCCTGACAAAGCCCTTGGGGACAACGGTTTTGTATTCAAACCAGAAGTCGAAAATATCGCCAAGGAGAAAAATCTCCGCGGCATCGGCTGACACCTTATCCAGCCAGCTTACCAGGTGTTTCTCCCGTTCCAGGCTTTGGCCTTGTGAAGGAACTCCCAGGTGGCTGTCGGAAACGAAGTAGATCTTTTTGCCCTGCTGAATCTCCATGTGAACAGGTTTTCCGCTTTGATGGCAAAGATAGGCATTCACATCAAGGAATTCCGTGCCATCATAAATTTTTTAAGGGCTATTCTCGCGGGCATTTCATTGGAAGATAAGGGCAAATGTTGTATTTTTATGCCGAAAAGATAAGCAAACTATAAACAGAAAAGGAAATGAAAAAATTATTACAAGATCTGAAATCCTTAGAAGTGGGAAAAATTGAGCCCAATGCCATCCGTGAGTTGATCCGTTCGCATGATTTAAGGAACCTGAACTATGAACCCTATCTTGAGAGTCAGGAGTTGACGGGATACCACAGGATTCCCCTGATGGAGGAACCCGTGCAGGCATTCATCATGATCAGGCCTCCACAGCACAACCTTGCCATTCATCACCACAACAATTTCTGGGGGTTTATTGTACCCCTCAAGGGCATGGTTGCCGAGACCATTTACCGCTACGACCAGCCAAAGAGAAAGGTTTATATCCACCCTACAAAGACTTATACCAAAGGAGATTATATTTACGAGCCTTTTAATGTATTGCACAAACTGCAGAACAACTCCCCCATTGATCCTGCCATTACCTTTCACATCAGGTATCCCAGTGTTTATGACTATTCGGGAACGATGATCATCGATGCCAAGAACCGCCGTCTGGCCTTCCTAAGCAAAAAAGCCACTGAAATAGGCTGGGACTTGCCTGCCGACCATTACGAAAAAATAGAAGAAGAAGCCTACGATCTTGAAAAGCTCTGGTAACGGGATTCTGCTTTATAGATTATTCTGCCACGGTCCTCATGATTGTATTTGAAAGATCCCTGAGGTAACGGAAAGGGTTTGCTTTATCGAGGTGCAGTGAAAACGTCACCTGCTGGAAATATGTGTCGAAGGCAAAATCGGCAACCTGCCTGATGTCAGACGATACGGCAATGGGGAAGTTGATCTCGAGGAAACCCTTGACAGGCACAAACTGCACGCCAAGCACCCAGCTAAAGGTCCTGGATCCATTGAAGGCCGTGCTGGCTCCCGAATAGGTGCCAAGGTCCAGGTAGCCTTTCAGGGGCAGTGCAGGGAAATCGGCCTTAAGGTTTACAGCCATCAGCCACTCCCAGGTTTGCCCCACCGGGCTGGGATATTTGAACCCGCCATCCTTTTCAGTGATTTGATTGCCCCAAAAGGTTCCGGCCGCTTCACTGCGTCCAAGGAAAGGGGTTTCATAGGCATAGTCATGGATCCCCCTGGGTCCGCCCAATCTGAAGCGATAGTCGACAAGGCTGTTGACTTCAGGACTTTTCAAAAAGGTGCCTGCAAAAAAACGTATGGAAACACCCTTGGGCATGGAAGGGTAATGCCTGAAAAACCTGGCCTGACCTGAAAGCTTTGCAAAACCCTCACCTTGTTCCAGGTTAATTCCGAAGGAATAAGGGTTCAGGCTTCGGTTGTGATCCCACGAAAAGCCTGCCTCGTGGATCCAATACGTCTTTTCTTCTGCTATCCATTCTTCGCCCTTTAAAACCGGAAAACTTCTGTTGATCATGGTCGTCGTCAAAGAGAACCCTCGATCGGGTGCATGGCCTGCATGAGGTTTTTTCAATATTGCAGCGATGGAGGCCTGCAGGCGGTTATAGCTCCAGCCCTCATTGCCGGGGGTAAAGCCATAGCGGCGCCCGTTAACCCCCGCCCTGTAGGCCTGAACCAGCCCCCTTTCGGGGTAAAAGCTCCTGTATGCCCAGGCAGCCCCTGCCAGCCGGTCATTGCCAAGACCGTACATTGGCATCAGGAACAACTCTGTAGGCCTGGATGGGAACACATAATTATAGAAGGCCACCCCGGCCATCAGACCATTGTACTTGTTTAAGCCCAAAACAGGGAGGTAGTTGATCCTGTTTATTTCAGGATCTTCAATGCTCCCTAACAACTGCATCTCCAAAGGATTTTGCCCGGGCAATCTTTTGTCAAACCAGTAATTGTTGTTCCTGCGGTTGATCTCAGGCATGAGACCCCTGGAGTTAATCTGCAATAGTTCGTAATCACCCTTTGGGAATAAAAATGACCTGCTGCCTTCAAAGCCTTCCTGCCACTGGATCATCACCAGGGAATCTTTCCTGACCCCTGCAAGGGAAAAGGGCACTGCCGGCCCTCCCCTGTTCTCAATCTCCACCAGGTAAAAATGATCATCGGCAACTTCAAGATCCTTTATTGCATAATCTATCTTTCTTGTTGTCGCCGCAAGCCCTTCAAAAAACCAGGCAAGCTCCCTTCCACTCTGCTCCTCAAAGGCCTCTCTGAGCTGTTCAGGGCCGGGATGTTTCATAGCCCAGCTTCCTGCAAAAACCTTCATGGCGGCATCAAAAACCTCATGTCCAAGGTACTCCTCAAGGTACATAAAGGAAAGGGCTGCTTTGTAATAGGTCATGATGAAGTAATTCAGGGCAGAAAACGCTTCAGTATGGAGATTCATGGGCTGATCCAAATTAGTCCGGGCACTGAAGAGGTAGGCCAGTTCCATGTAATCCTCCTGGGTGAGCTCATTGAGGCCGAAAGATACGGCAAGGGCAGTGCCTGAAAAGTCCCCCAAAAGTCTTCGGTCAGGGTGTTTTACCCCCAGGTAGCGATGCTCATAAAAAGAGGTGAGGCCTTCATCGAGCCATGGATGCCTTCTTTCGTTGAAAGCCATTTTGCCATAAAACCAATTATGGATTGTTTCGTGAACCACTACTCGTTCCAGTCCAAAATCGCCGGGAGCTTTGCCAATCAGGGTAACCGCAGGGTATTCCATACCCGAACCGGCACTGTTGACTCCCTGTACCACCGACATCCCGTCCCAGGGATAGAGCGAAACGGCATCTGACATATAAAGCAGTGTGCCCGAGGTATATGCGGGCACCTTCGACCAGGCCTCTGCTTCCCTATGGAAAAACGCACTGACCAGGACAGCTTCTTCTTTGCCGGGAATATCAATACTATCCCTGAGGACATAAAAGCGCTTGTCGGCAAACCACGCAAAATCATGTACATTTTCCCGCCGCAGGTGAATGGTCTTCTGTGTCTTTGAGGAGGGAGGAAACTCAAGGCGGGGAGGCAAGAGCTTGCCATCTCCCTTCCTGCCCGCCGAATCGGATAAGTCACTGAGCCACTGCTCTTCCTCTTGGGTCATGACCTTGCCCGTAGAAGCAACCACATAATTATCGGGCAGCGTCAGGAAAACGTCCACATTTCCAAACTCAGAATAATATTCGCCAAATTCAAGGTAAGGCATGGGGTGCCAGCCTTCCCGGTCATAAACAGCAGGCTTTGGATACCACTGGGTGATGTAATAGGCCTGCTCGTCGTGCCCCAGGCGGGAGAAGCCGGCAGAAGGAATCTTTACCCGAAAGGGGGTGCTGATCCGGATGGAACGTCCCGGCAAGAGCGGTTCGGTAAGTTCTATTATCCCGATATCAGGATGCCGGGCATCGAGCTCCCATTGAACGGGAAGCGCATCCACCCGGAAGTCGAGGCTGTCGATATATCCCATTTCCTCCGCTTCAGCAAAGTGGAAATCCGTCCGCCCCATGTCACGCATTTGGCGGGCAAAGGCTGTTTCTTTTGAGGAATATGCATTGGGCCATAGGTGGACATAAATCACCCCCAGGGTATCGGGGCTGTTGTTTGTATACAGGGTACTTATGACGGCATTCAAAATATGTCGCCGGTCATCAAGAGTCACATGGATCGTATGATCGGCACTCTGTTGAAAATAAGGCCTGGCCGGATCACCGGAGCCGATTGCCTTTAGACTTGCACAGAAAATAAGGAAAATGAGCAGGATTCTTGAACACATAGGCATGCAGCATCATAGAGCCCAAATGTACGCTGCAAATTGTTTACCTGAAAGTCTCAGCCAAAAAAATTTCAAGTTCTATCATTGAAAGCCCTTTTGCCAGGATGCGCCCCTCACGGTCGAGCATTACGCTGTATGGGATGGCTTCCACATTGTAAAGGCTTACCACAGGGGAGTTCCAGAAACGGAGGTCACTTACCTGTATCCAGTTGATCTTATCGTCCTTAATACCCTGGATCCATTGCTCGCGGTTCCGGTCAAGGGATACGCCATAGATCTCGAAACCCTTATCCCTGTATTGTTCATAGAGTTCTTTAAGCTTAGGGTTGGCTATCCTGCAGGGTTTGCACCAGGCCGCCCAGAAATCTATCAGCACTACTTTCCCCCTCAAGGAAGACAAAGCAATGGGGTTGCCTTTCGTATCAGGAAGGATGATCTCTGGAGCTTCATTGCCAACAGCCAGGATGGCTTCCACTTCTTCGCGCTGCAATTGGCCTCTTTTCCATTCATTCACCCGTCGCTTCAGGTCCAGGACGTGTTTGTTGTCGGGGTATACCTGGCTGAGGGAGCCTGCAAGCTTTTCGAAGTAATCAAAGTGGTCGGTTTCACGCAGCAGTGCCTGGTTGCCAAAGAACTGGTAAAGCGCAATAATGGATGCCAGCGACCCGGGGTGTTCATCAATGAAGTCCATGACATATTGCTGTTGTTCTTCAAAAACACGGGTATAGGCCAGATCAAGTTCTTTTTTCTGTTCAATAAAATCATCCGAGCCTTGTATTTCCCTGAAGATGGCCGCCAGCGAATCCACCCTTTCATAGCTGTTGCGCTGAAAGGTGTTGAGTTCGGCAAGCAGGGTCGAACCCTCAGAGCCTTCAACGCCATAGCTTTGCGGCAATTGCTGCGCATCCCCTGTTAGCTTGACCTTTTCGCCGGCATCAAGCAAAAACGTAATGAAGTTATTGCGGTCGTAGCGCAGGATATAGAAGCCGGGGGTCGTGATCTCGCCTTCAAAATGAAAGCGCCCCGAAGGGTCGGTTTCTATCGTATCGAGGGGGATGAGGTTATTGGTGGTAAGCTCTTCAAAGAGCAACTGAGCATTGGCAGCATTTTCGAGCCTCCCTTCAATTTCAAAGCCTTCGCTGTCCCCAAACTTTCCGTTTGAACAGGCAAAAGCAAGAACTGAAAGTAAGGGGATAAAAACACGTAAACGCATCATAAAGGCAAGTTTCATAACGGGGCAAAATTAACAGATTTGACCTGCGTGAAAAAGCTTTTAAGAATTTTTAACCTGCTGCAGTCAGGATGCAGTATCATGTGTGCCTTCAGCTTAGCGGTTTCTTTTTTCAGGGTTATCAAGCAACAGGAAGCCGATGTAAACCATGATAGCGGTAATGGCAGTGGATAGGGCAATACGGCCAAGGGTGATGAAGAATTCGCTGAAGCGAAAGATCTCCAGGAAAAACAGAAAGGTATGGTGAATAAATACAAGGATCAGAATATAGAAAAGAACCCAGCGGGTTCCCATGGAGGAAAGGGCGGGGATGGTACCGGGGTCAAAAACGGGGCGGCCTGAGATCATGCGGATCACCCCGGGCCGAACAAAGGCCAGCATTACCGTGGCAGCGGCATGCATGCCCTGGGTGTCGGAGAACAGGTCAATGGTGAGCCCCATCCCAAAGGCACTCATCAGCAACAGCCAGCCCGGGATGTCAACAGGAAGCAGCATGACAAAGAGCACATACACATATGGATTGATGTACCCCCCGAAACGGATCTTATTGAGGATCAGCACCTGGATAAGCACCAGGAGGACAAACTGAACGATATGACGCACTATTCCTGTTCTCATTATCCGTGGGGTTTATCTTGCCGTATTTTCGCTTTGAGATTCGAGTGTCTGCTGCTCTTCCAGCATAAGGTTATTGACCACCTGCACGTACTTCAGCTTATTGAAATCAATGGCCAGTTCCACTTCTGCCGAGAAATAGTTATCCCCCCTGCGGATCTCAAAATCACTGATGGTGCCAATGAAAAGGTCTTTGGGGAAAATTACCGAGAAGCCACTGGAAACAATGGTGTCGCCAACACTCAATGCAACATGACTGGGGATATAAGTCATCGTGGCCTTACGGTAATCATAGCCTTCCCAGAGCAGGGTGCCAATCTGATCATTCTTCTTGATCCTGGCCGAGATTTGCATATCCTTATGCAGCAAGGAAATAACCGAGCTGAAACGATCGCTTACGCTGGCCACAATGCCCACTATCCCGTTGAAGGTGACCACCCCCATATCGGGCTCTATGCCATGGAGCTTACCCTTGTTTATGGTCAGGTAATTATCGCGGCGGCTCACACTGCTGTTCACCACCTCTGCATTGACGTATTGATACTGTCGCTGATACAGGGTGTCGCGAAAGGTAAAAACCTGGCGGTCGGTTTTCAAAAAGGATTCCCGAGTGAAATGGAGCAGGCGCGCATTCTCTTCAGCCAGTTGCTGATTGGCTTTACGCAGGCTGAAATAATCCGTCACTCCTGAGCTCCATTTGTAAACCTGGCCTGCGACGGCATTAGCTGAACTTGCAAAATAGGATCTCTGGTAATGCTGATGCTGGTATACCATAATAAGGGCAAGGGTCTCGAGCAGCAAAAACACAAAAAAGAAATAATTCCTGGCGATGAAGCTAAACAGGTTACGCATGGTCTATCCCTGGTTTTAACAAAACAGGCCGGCCGGAGGAAGGCCAGCCTGCCAAAGCAATGTGATGTCCCCTACTTGATAAGGAAGGGAAATTTGTCAAAGTTCTTCAAAGCAATGCCAGTACCCCTGGCCACAGCCCTGAGGGGATCTTCAGCCACATGCACGGGCAGCTTGGTCTTTAGGGCGATGCGCTTGTCAAGCCCGCGAAGCAGCGACCCACCTCCTGCCATATATATCCCTGTACGAAAAATATCCGCTGCAAGTTCTGGAGGAGTCATCTCCAGTGCGTTCAAAACAGCCGCTTCAATTTTTGAGATAGACTTATCCAGCGAATGCGCCACCTCTTGATATCCCACGGTGATTTCCTTGGGAATACCCGTCATCATATCACGTCCATGCACCGGAAGATCGGCAGGCGGGTTTTCAATATCGGTAATGGCTGCCCCAACTTCTATCTTGATCTTTTCGGCTGTACGCTCACCAATAAGGATGTTGTGCTGCTTGCGCATATACTCCATGATGTCGGTATTGAAGTCGTCACCGGCAATGCGAATCGACTTATTGCAAACGATCCCCCCAAGGGCAATCACCGCAATTTCAGTGGTACCGCCACCTACGTCGATGATGATGTTTCCCGAGGGCTCCAGCACGTCAATGCCGATCCCGATGGCTGCTGCCATGGGCTCGTGGATCAGCCTCACTTCCTTGGCGCCCGCCTGTTCACAGGAGTCCCGCACAGCACGTTCTTCCACTTCCGTGATGCCCGAGGGGATACAGATCACCATCTTCAGTGAAGGGGGAAACAAGGGCTTTTTGGTGTCAATCATTTTTATCAAAGCCCTGATCATGGCTTCTGCTGCCTGAAAGTCGGCTATCACCCCGTCGCGCAAGGGCCGCAAGGTCTTGATGTTCTCGTGTGTCTTTCCGTGCATCATCATAGCCTGTTTCCCAACGGCAATGATCTTCCCGCTCAAACGGTCAATGGCTACTATGGAAGGTTCCTCAACCACCACCTTATCGTTGTGAATGATCACCGTATTGGCGGTCCCCAGGTCAATGGCAATTTCCTTGGTCAAAAAAGAGAATAAACCCATTATATAAAGATTTTTTTTATGAACACATCAATGTTTAAAGTGCCTGATGCCCGTAAAGATCATCGCCATCCCGCTCTGGTTGCAGTAATCGATAGACTCCTGATCGCGAACCGAGCCGCCCGGCTGCACCACGGCCGTGATGCCCGCCTTATGGGCTATTGCCACGCTGTCGCCAAAGGGAAAAAAGGCATCCGAAGCCATCACCGCTCCATCCAGTGAATGACCAAACTCCCCTGCTTTTTCAATGGCATGCTTCAGCGCATCAACCCTTGAGGTCTGCCCGCAGCCAATACCCACCAGCATCCTGTCCTTTACCAGCGCAATGGCATTCGACTTTAAATGCTTCACGATGAGGTTGGCAAAACGCATATCTTCCACTTCACCCTCCTCCGGCTCCCGCAGGCTAACCGTCTGCCATGACTCCTGATAAGCCCCCACCCGGTCACGGGTCTGCCACAGCACCCCGCCCAGCAGCGAACGAAACTGATCACTTCCTGCCGCATAAGGTTTTTGCTTCAGCAGGATGCGATTCTTCTTCTGCATCAATACCGGCAAACTGCCCTCATCATAAGCCGGGGCAATCAGCACTTCAAAGAACCTCTTATTGATAGCATACGCAATTTCAGGTGTAATGTTGCGATTGGCAATCAATATTCCCCCGTAAGCAGAAGCGGGATCTCCCGCAAGGGCATCTTCCCAGGCAGCCTTCAGCGTGCTGCGGGTAGCAATGCCGCAGGGATTGGTATGCTTGATGATGGCAAAGCTGGGCTCAGTGAATTCGCCCATGAGGTTAATGGCAGCATCCACATCCAGCAAGTTGTTGTATGAGAGGGCTTTCCCGTGCAATTGCTCAAAGAGGTCTTCCAGCCGCCCGAAATAGCGTCCCTGCTGATGCGGGTTCTCCCCATAACGCAACACCACCGAATCCTGTATGCTTTTCTTGAAGGGATGAAAGTCCTCCTGGTTCATAAACCCAAAAATGGCCGTATCGTAATGCGACGACACCTCAAAGGCCGATGCAGCCATGCGCCTGCGATCTTCCAGGCTGGTCTTCCCCATCGTGGAATGCAGCAAATCGACCACCTCATCAAAAAAACGCACCGAAGGCACAACCACCACATCATGGTAATTCTTCGCAGCAGCGCGGATCAGAGATATCCCCCCTATGTCTATCTTTTCGATGACCTCCTCCTGCGAGGCACCGGAGCCCAGGGTTTCCTCAAAGGGGTAAAGGTCCACAACCACCATGTCGAAAGCCTCAATACGGTATTGCTGCATATGCTGCTGGTCTTGCTCCAGGTGCCTGCGGGCAAGAATACCCCCGAACACTGCAGGGTGCAGGGTCTTCACCCTGCCCCCAAGAATAGAAGGGTACTGGGTAAGGCTCTCCACCGACTTGGCAGGAATGCCCAGCGAATGGATGTATTCGAGGGTGCCCCCTGTGGAAACCAGTTCAACATCCAGTTGATGAAGGGCCTCAATAAGCCTGCGCGAAGGCTCCTTGTAATACACTGAAACCAGCGCACGCCGGACTTGTTTTAATTCTGTCATGTTGCTAAAAAGGGATGGGTTTTCTCCTTACCTTTGCGGCCGAAAAATTGGCACGAAGTTAACTTAATTTTTTGGCAAATGGCTTTTGTATCTAAAGAAAAAATCTTCTCCCGCAAGTGGTTTATTTCTTATGCATTGATCATCCTGGGCGCAATGATCATGGCGGCGGGCTATGTGTTTTTTATCTCGCCCAACAAAATCGTCCCCGGTGGCGTCTATGGCATCGGAATTGTATTACACCACTTGATTGGCATACCCGTGGGGCTGACAGGTCTTGCCCTGAACATCCCCCTCACCCTGATTGGCATCCGCGTTCTGGGGCCCAGGTTTGGCGTCAAAACCGTCATTGGCTTTGTGCTCACATCCCTGTTCATCGACGGTCTTACCCTGCTCTGGGGAGAACATCCCCTGGTGCCCGGCGAGATGCTCCTCTCCAGTATCTTTGGAGGCGTGTTGATAGGCTTTGGCCTGGGGCTGATCTTTAAAGCCAGGGCCACCTCGGGCGGCTCTGATATCGTGGCGATGATCCTAAACAAATACACCCGAATCCCCGTAGGGCAAATGCTCATTATCGTCGACTCCATCATCGTATTTGTGGGCCTCATTGCCTTCCGCGACTGGACCATCCCGCTCTACTCCTGGATCGTCATTTATATCACAGGAAAAGTGGTCGATGGCGTCATCCAGGGGGTTTCCTACGAAAAGACTCTGTTTATAATCAGCGAGAAATACAAGGAAATTGCACAGAAAATCCTGGTCGACCTCAACCGCGGAGGCACTTTTCTCGAGGCCAAGGGAATGTATAAAGAGGATGAAAAAAAGGTCATCTTCGTCAATGTCAACCGCCGGGAGGTCACGATCCTGCAGGATTACATCAACACTATCGACCCCAACGCCTTCGTAACCGTCATCGATGCCTCCGAAATCCTTGGTAAGGGCTTCCGATCACTCAACGAAAAGGTAGCGGAATAGGTTAGAGGTTCAAGGTCAGGAGTTCAGGGTTCAAGGTTCAGGAGTTTCGCCTGTCCGCTTACCAGCGGATTCCTGGGTAGCATCTCACAAAGTGTGTAAGATGGGGAAAAAGTTATTCTGGAATTTTTTTGGGCCATTTCTCAGGCCAAAAAAAAATTACGGAAATAACATGTACAGGGTTATCTTCACACA
>LSQX01180302.1_pt1 | contig 13361 bp, 11 predicted proteins | sample 654561 | NCBI WGS metagenome assembly LSQX01 (sample SAMN04489861, study PRJNA283612) | anaerobic digester metagenome | isolation source: 4 biogas reactors fed with cattle manure at either 37C or 55C with and... | place: Denmark: Kongens Lyngby | collected 2014 | reverse complement strand
CCGGTCTGCACCTCGTCCAGGATCATGAGGAGGTTGTTTTCGTCACAGATCCGCCTGACCCCCTGCAGGTAGGTTTCACGGGGCACCCGGACCCCGCCCTCCGCCTGGATGGGTTCGAGGAGGACGGCGCAGGTTTTTTCGTTCACCGCGTTTTCCAGAGCCTCGAGGTCGTCGAAGGGGACATGGACGAAACCGTCTGGCAGGGGGGCGAAGCCTCTCTGGAACTTTTCCTGGCCCGTGGCCGTGACCGTCGCCAAGGTCCGTCCGTGGAAGGAATTCTTCATGGCGATGATTTCGTACTTTCCGCCCAGGATGTCGCAGCCGTACTTCCGGGCCAGCTTGATGGCCCCCTCGTTCGCTTCGGCGCCGCTGTTGCAGAAAAAGACCTTGTCGGCGAAGGAGTTCTCCACCAGGAGCCCGGCCAGTTCAATCTGGGGGGGGATGTTATACAGGTTCGATACATGGGCCAGGGCCGCCGCCTGGGCCTGTATCGCTTCGACGACCCTCGGGTGACAGTGCCCCAGGGCGCAGACCGCGATACCACCGATGAAATCGAGATACGCTTTCCCGTCACAATCCCAGAGCCGCATTCCCGACCCGTGGGTCAGGACGAGGGGGAAGCGTTTGTAGGTCGCCATCACATACTTTTCGCCCAGGGCGATCCATTCCTCTGTTGGTCTGTCCGATCTCTCCATGTCCTCTCCTTCGTCGCGTTTTGATGAACCCGTGAAAAGTCACTTCAGTCGTCACACCAGCGAGGGCCCGTATCCGGAGCATGTTGCTGCACTGGATTCCCCATCGGGTCCGGCATGACGAAAAGGTTGCTTTCCGGCGTATCAAGGGATCGCCGGTTCCGGATACGGGGTCACGCCTCCACGATTTCCGTTCCGATACCCCGGTCCGTGAACATTTCCAAAAGGACGGCGTGCTTCAGCCTGCCGTCGATGATATGGGATTTGCCGACCCCGCCTTTCAGGGCCTTCAGGCAGCACTTCACCTTCGGGAACATGCCCCCCCCGATCACCCCCTCGTCGATCAAGCGCAGCCCCTGGAGCCGGTCCATCGTGTTGATCAGTTCGTTCTTCTCGTCCATGACGCCGGGGACGTCGGTGAGGAGAACGAGCTTTTCCGCCTTCAGGGCCGCCGCGACGGCCCCCGCCACGAGATCGGCGTTGATGTTGTAGGTTTCTCCCCCGGCGCCGACGCCGGTGGGGGCGATGACGGGTATGAAACCGTCACGCACCAGGGAACGGATCAGTTCGGCGTTGATGGAGGTCACCTTCCCGACCAGCCCGATGTCGATGATCTCCGGCGGCGTATCCTTCGCCTTTTCCTCGCTGAGGTAGTACTTTTCCGCCTCGATCAGGTTGCCGTCCTTGCCGCTCAGGCCGACGGCCTTGCCGCCGTGACGGTTCATCATCCCGACAATTTCCTTGTTCACGGACCCCACGAGGACCATTTCCACAATGCTCATGGTCTCTTCGTCGGTGACCCGCATCCCCCGGATAAACCGCGAATCCTTCCCGACCTTTTTCAAAAAATCCCCGATCTGCGGCCCCCCTCCGTGAACGACCACGGGGTGGATGCCGATATACCTCATCAAAACCAGGTCACGGGCGAAGCTGTCCTTCAGGACATTGTCAACCATGGCATGGCCGCCGTACTTGACGACGATGGTCTTGTTGTAAAAACGCCGGATATAGGGAAGCGCCTCGAGCAGAATGTCGGCCCGCTCCATCGATATTTCAACATTGTTCATCGTTTCTTCTCCCTCTCATGTTTCGCCGCGCCCCACCCCGCCTACAGGATGTACCGGCTCAGATCCTCGTCCTCGATGACGTCCCCCAGTTTTTCAGCGACGTACTGCTCGTCGATGACCAGTTCCCTTATCTCCAGGTCGGGGGCGTCGAAGGAAATATCCTCCAGGAGGGTCTCCATGATCGTGTACAGCCGGCGGGCGCCGATATTTTCCGTGCGTTCGTTGACGAGGGTCGCATATTCAGCGATTTCCGCGATGGCCTCTTCCGTAAACGACAGGACGACATGCTCCGTCGCCATCATCTCGATATACTGCTTGATCAGGGCGTTGTTCGGCTCCTGCAGGATCCTGATGAACTCCTCCTTGCCCAGGGAATTGAGTTCCACCCGAATGGGGAAACGCCCCTGCAGCTCCGGAATCAGGTCGGAGGGTTTGGAGGCGCTGAAAGCGCCGGCGGCGATGAACAGGATGTGGTCCGTTTTCACCATGCCGTATTTCGTGTTGACATTCGAACCCTCGACAATGGGCAGCAGGTCCCGCTGGACCCCCTCACGGGATACATCGGGCCCCTGGGGATTGTCGGCCCCGACGATCTTGTCGATCTCGTCCAGGAAGATGATACCGGACTGTTCCACCCGATCCAGGGCGATCCGGGTGACCTTTTCCATGTCGACCAGATGCTGGGCCTCCTCCTCCTTGAGAACTTCCATGGCCTCAGGAACCTTCATGCGGACCTTTTTTTTCTTCTGGGGGAAGAAGTTCCCGAACATCTCCTTGATGTTCAAACCCATGTCCTCCACGCCGGAGGAGGAAAAGACCTCGATCATCGGTCCCTGACGGGCCTCGACCGTTTCGATGTCCACCAGCCGGTTGTCGAGACGCCCGTCGTGGAGGAGTTTTCGGAGTTTCTCCCGGGTCGTGTCCGACATGGGCAGCGATTCCGCCGTGGCGAAGTCTCTGGAATCCTGCATGGCCGGGACGGCGCTCTCCGGTTTTTCCGCCTGCCTGAGGGGCAAGAGGATGTCGAGAATCCGCTCCTCCGCGTTCTCGGCGGCCTTGGCCCGGACCTTTTCCTGTTCCTCCACCCGGACCATGCCGATGGTCGTATCCACGAGATCGCGGATCATCGACTCGACGTCGCGCCCCACATAACCGACTTCGGTAAACTTCGACGCCTCGACCTTCAGAAAGGGCGAATTGTCGAGCTTCGCCAGGCGGCGGGCGATCTCGGTCTTGCCGACCCCGGTGGGGCCCATCATGATGATGTTTTTCGGTGATATTTCCTCCGCCAGATCCTTCCGTACATTCTGCCGCCTCCAGCGGTTGCGAAGGGCGATGGCGACGGCCCGTTTGGCCTCGTCCTGGCCGATGATATGCTGATCCAGTTTCTCCACGATCATTCGTGGCGTCAATACGTTTGATGACATTATACCTAACCCTGCGATCCTTTCTTCCTGTTCCTGAGGTTTTTGACGTTCTGAGGCGGTTCCTCCGACAAGTCCAGTTCCTCAATCGTGATGTTGTCGTTCGTATAGATGCAGATCTCCGCGGCGATTTTCATGGCCGCCAGAGCGATTTCAGAGGACGACAGGTCCGAATGGCGGATGAGAGCCCTCGCCGCGGCCAGGGCGTAAGGGCCGCCGGAACCGATGGCCATGACCTCGTCGTCCGATTCGATGACATCACCGTTTCCGGAGATCATGAGAAAATGATCCCGGCTCACGGCGATCATGAGCGCTTCCAGATGGCGCAGAACCCGGTCGGTCCGCCAGTCTTTCGTCAATTCCACGGATGCCCTCAGAAGATTCCCCTTGTACTGTTCGAGTTTCTGATCGAAGCGATCGAACAGGGTGAAGGCGTCCGCCGTCGCGCCGGCGAAGCCGACGATGACCTGGTCGTTGTAAAGGCGGCGCACTTTCCGCGCCCCGTGTTTCAAAACCGTTACATCGAACGTCACCTGCCCGTCACCTGCCACGGTGACCCGTCCCTCCCCGCGCACCGCCAGGATGGTCGTCCCTCTTATCTGCATGATTTCAACTCCCCGCGCCGGTACGGCGTCTGCTATTCATTTTTCTTGCCATCCCTCCTCGATCGGGGATGGGCCGCGTCGTATATTTTCACGAGTTTCGCCACGCTCACGGATGTGTACTTCTGTGTCGTGGACAGGCTCTCGTGGCCCAGCATTTCCTGGATCACCCGAAGATCGGCCCCCCCGTCCAGGAGGTGTGTGGCGAAGGTGTGGCGGAATACGTGAGGCGTGATTTTCCGATTCACCCCTCCCCGGGCGGCCACGTCATCGACGATACGGGAAATCGTTCTCGGGCTCAGACGCCGTCCCTTCGGGTTTGTGAAAAAGGGATCCTCCGGACCCCGCGACTCCTCCGGCAGGGGTTCCACGCGCTCCCGATCCCGATAAGCGGCCATGGACTCCAGGGCCTCGGCCCCGACGGGAACGATCCTTTCCTTTTTACCCTTCCCCCTGACCTTCAGCAGAGCCCCGTTGAAATCGATATCGGCGCAGTTCAGTCCGACCAGCTCGGCGCGACGAATGCCCGAGGTGTATAAAAGCTCGATCATGGCCCGGTTTCGCAGGGCCGCGCGTCCCTCGGGCAAGGGTTTGTCCAATATGGCGAAGACCTCGTCCACTGTCAAGAAGACGGGAACGTGCTTTTCCTTTTTGGGGGTCCCGATGAATTCAGCGGGGTTCCGCTCCAGAAGACCCCTCTTGGCCAGATACCTGAAAAAGGACTTGAGGGCCGCCAGTTTTCGCCCGATCGACGTCCTCTTCAACTTGTCCCGATGGAGCTGGGCGAGGTACTTCCTGATAGCGACGGGATCGATCCCCCGGGTCCTTCCCAGACCGTCAAGCTCGACGGCCCAGCCGTTTTTTCCCAGAAAAGCCTGAAATTGCAGGAGATCGGATCGGTAGCCTTCCACCGTCCGGGGGGAATAGCCCTTTTCCAGATCGATATATCGAATGAATTCTTCCAGTTCCCTGTTCAGCATGGCATCGGCCCGACTACCGCCCTCCCCTTCAAAAACAAGAACCGCGAAAGCAGGGTGTCGATCTCGCGGCCCTTGGAGAGGATAGTGGAGCAATCTACATTTTATACTTTCCGAAATCCTCGAGAGGCAGGTTTTCGAGAAATTCCTTCAGCTTTTCATCCGTCAATTTGTCCTTTTCCATCAGGTTGACTTCGAAATCGATACTCCGTGATTTTTCGATCACTTTCTCCTCGATAAAGATCGGGGAGTCCATGCGCAGCGCCAGGGCGATGGCGTCGCTCGGGCGCGCGTCCACCGTGCGGGTCTCGCCGTCCTTCCCTTCCATAAAAATACAGGCAAAAAACGTGTTGTTTCGCAGATCCTGAATTTCGATCCGCGAAATTTTCACCTCCATCGCCTGGAGCATTTCCTTCAGCAGATCGTGGGTCATGGGTCGGGAAAACCTGATCTTCTCCAGTTCCGTGGCAATCGCGCTGGCCTCGAAGATACCGATCCAGATCGGAATGGCTTTTTTCTCCTGCAAGTCCTTCAGGATAACAATCGGCATGCCCGTAATGGGGTCAAGCGTCAATCCGGAAACCTTCATCTCTATCAACATGATCCCTCTCCTGCAATCTTAAACCTTTCTCCGTGAAGCGAGTGAAGGTAGGCTCCGGTTATTCTGACCGGAACGACCTTCCCGACCAGTGACGCTTCCCCCGGGAAATTCACGATCCGGTTGGTTGTCGTTCTTCCGGACATGTCTTCCCTTGCGTTTTTACTGTGCCCCTCCACCAAGACGAGAACATCCCGTCCCAGCATGGTCCTGTTCTTCTCCAGGGTATGTTCGTCCTGGAGTTTCTGGAGAAATCGCAGCCGCTCCCTCTTCCGGTGATCGGGCACCTTCCCCTGCAAAGCCGTGGCCGCCGTCCCCTCCCGTTCGGAATACTGAAAGGAGAAGAGGGCGTCAAAGCGAACCCGGCGCATCAGGTCGAGGGTCTGTTCGTAATCCGCCTCGGTCTCCCCCGGGAAACCCACAATCATGTCGGACGTGATGCTGATCTCCGGACAGGCCGACCGCAATTTTTCCACCTTTCCCATGTAATCCTCCCGGGTGTAACGCCGGTTCATCCTCTTCAGGATCCGGTTCGAGCCCGACTGAACAGGCAGGTGTATGTGCGGGCAGAGTTTGGCCTCGGAAGCAAAACACCCGATCAGGTCGTCGGACAGATCCTTGGGGTGAGAGGTGGTGAAGCGGATCCTCATGAGCCCGTCGATCCGGTTGATTTCCCTGAGGAGGCGGGGGAAACCGGCGCCGTCGTCCAGGGTTGATCCGTAGGAATTCACATTCTGTCCCAGGAGGGTGACCTCCCGGATGCCCCGGTCAACAAGCCACCGGATCTCTTCGAGGATCGCCCCGGTCCGCCGGCTCTCTTCCCTGCCCCGAACATGGGGGACAACACAGAAGGAACAGAAGTTGTTACACCCCTGCATGATCGTCACGAAGGCGCTGACGGCGTCCCTGTCCGGTTCCGCCGGAAACCCGATGGACGGCACGCTTTCCCTGAATGCCGTCTCGACCACGGCGGATCGTCCCGCCGCGGCTCTGGCCAGAAGGTCCGGGAGAAGATGGTTGTTGTGTGTGCCAAAGATCAGATCGGCAAGGGGAACCCTTTTCAGAATTTTTCTGCCGTACTGCTGGGCCAGGCAACCGCCGACCGCGATAAGGAGTTCAGGCTTGCGCTTTTTCAGCAGGGAGTAGCGGCCGAGCTGGCTGTAGGCCTTCTGGGCGGCTTTCTCCCGGATGCTGCAGGTATTGACGAGGATCACGTCCGCTTCGGCGGGCCGATCCGCTGGTTCGTAACCGTGGGGCCGCAAAAGGGTCGCGATCTGTTCCGAATCGTGAACGTTCATTTGGCAGCCGAATGTCTGGATGTAGAGTTTCTTAGTCGCCAACAGCCGAATTTTCCTGAATGCTTGTTCCTTGGGTGTCCATTAGTATGTCCCCCGAGGATAGTCAACTGATTTTTAGAGGATGGTCTTCCCCCTTCCCCGATTTTGACGTCCCTTTGTCAAAACGGATAAATCTGGTATGGTTACGTCATCGAGGCTCCGTTCCCTTGACAGAAGAAATCTTTTCGCCTAGAGACGTTGACGAACGTCAAAGGGTCGTTACATTTCAACCAGACCCATATGAAGACAAATTCGAGGTGACCCCCATGCCTATTTTCGAGTTCGAATGCGGGAAGTGCCGGCATCATTTTGAACATCTTTGCCTTTCCGGCGGGGAGGCGGAAACCCTGACCTGTCCGGAATGCGGATCGGCAAAGATCACAAAACTCATGTCCGCCTTCGCCGGCAGAACGGGAAGCGCTTCGGGCGCCGGTTGCGGTTCCTGCTCCGCCACGTCATGCCCCCCCTCCTGAGGACACGGATAACGGGGCGGCCGGCGGTCGTCTCTAATTTCCATTGCCAAATCGGGAACAATCCATTATAAGAAGGACCATTTCAACGTCCCCTTGGAAAGGAGTTTTTTTGTATGAATATTTTGATTTTTGGCCCCAACGGCAGCGGCAAAGGTACACAGGGCGCGGTAGTCCAGAAAAAATTCGGAGTTCCCCACGTCGAGACGGGGGTGATCTTCCGCGAAAACATTTCGAAGGGCACTGAACTGGGTAAGAAGGCCAAAGGCTTTATCGATCAGGGAGAACTGGTGCCCGACGACATCACCGTCCCCATGATCCTGAACCGCCTGAAGGAAGCGGACTGCGCCAAGGGCTGGCTCCTCGACGGGTTCCCCCGCAATCTGGCGCAGGCGGAGGCCCTGTGGGACGCCCTTGCGGCCGCGAACATGAAACTCGACTACGTGATCGAAATCGTTCTGGATCGGGACACCTCCAAGAAACGCATCATGGGGCGCCGTCTCTGCGCGACCGACAACAACCACCCCAACAACATCTATATCGACGCCATCAAGCCGGCGGAAAAAGACGGCAAGATGGTCTGTCGGGTGTGCGGGGACGAGAGACTGACCACCCGCGCCGATGACCAGGACGAGGGGGCCATCGACAAACGTCACGGCATCTACTATGACACGACGACGGGCACCCTGGCGGCGGTCAATTTCTTCAAGGCCAAGGTGAAGGTTCTGGAAGTGGACGGCCTCCCCGGCGTGAAGGAAGTCTCCGACGCACTTCTGAAGATGTTGGAGACCTGAGTACAATCTTAACCTTTTACTGCCAGAGCCCTCTGGGCTTTTCGGAGGGCTTTGTGTACTTGACATCATTCCCCGCAGGCGCCCGGAGTAAGGGGGCCCCCGGCCGTACCAACTATGAAACACATTCGTAATTTCAGCATCATCGCCCATATCGACCACGGCAAATCCACCCTGGCGGACCGGCTGATCCAGCACACCGGCGTTGTCGATGCCCGCACGTTCCAGGACCAGATCCTGGACAACATGGATATCGAACGGGAACGGGGCATAACGATTAAAAGTCAGGTCATTGCGCTTCCCTATCGCGGAAAGGACGGACTCGACTACACGCTGAATCTCATCGATACGCCGGGCCATGTGGATTTTTCCTACGAGGTATCCCGTTCCCTCGCCTCCTGCGAGGGAGTCCTCCTCCTGATCGACGCCGCCCAGGGGGTTCAGGCCCAGACCCTGGCCAACCTCTACCTCGCCATGGAAAACAACCTGGAGATCATCCCCGTCATCAACAAGATCGATTTGCCCGCGGCCGACGTGGAAAGGGTTATCGAACAGATCGATTCCGAACTGGGCCTCGACCCGGATTTGCACCTGACCTGTTCGGCCAAGGAGGGCATCGGTATCGAGGGCATCCTCGAAGCGGTCGTGAAACGCATCCCCCCGCCCAAAGGCGATCCGGAAGCACCCCTGGCCGCCCTGATATTCGACGCCAAGTACGATTCCTTCCGCGGTACGGTCATCCACTGCCGTATCATGGACGGCACGGTGAAGAGCGGCGACATCATTTCCTTCATGCACAACCGGGCCACCTACAAGGTCGAGGAGGTGGGGCATTTTCTCATCGACCGCCGGAAGGCGGACCGCCTTTCAGCGGGGGAAACGGGCTACATCATCGCCGGGGTGAAGACCGTCTCCGACGTCCACACGGGCGATACGATCACCCACGAGAACCGTCCCTGCGACAAACCCCTTCCCGGCTTCAGGGAGGTGAAACCCGTCGTTTTCGCGTCCATCTACCCGATTGCTTCCGACGACTACGAAGATCTGGCGGGGGCTCTCGACAAATACAAGCTGAACGACGCCTCCTTCGTTTACCAGAAAGACTCCTCCGTCGCCCTGGGCCAGGGCTTCCGCTGCGGCTTCCTCGGCCTGCTCCACCTCGATGTCGTGCAGGAACGGCTGGAGCGGGAATACGATCTCTCCATCATCCTGTCCGTTCCCAGCGTCCGTTACCGTTTCACCCTGAAGGACGGAACGGTCCTTTACGTGGACAATCCGTCGGAATACCCCGATCCCATGGCTGTCGAGAAGGGCGAGGAACCCTACATCCGGGCGTCGATGATGCTGCCGGAACGCTACGTCGGCACGGTGATGAAGCTCTGCATGGAAAAACGGGGCGCCAATTCCACCCTGAACTACCCCAGTCCCGGACGGGCCGAGCTGGTCTACGAAATGCCCCTGTCCGAAGTCATTTACGATTTTTATGACCGTTTCAAATCGGCCACCCAGGGTTACGGCTCCTTCGATTACGATCTCATCGATTACCGGGAAAGCCATCTCGTCCTTCTGGATATCCTCGTCAACGGGGAAAAGGTCGATGCCCTCTCGCAGATCGTTCATCGAGAAAGGGCCCGCGCCCGCGGCGTGCTGGCCTGCGACCGCCTGAAGGAGGAGATCCCCCGGCAGATGTTCAAGATCGCCATCCAGGGCGCCATCGGTGGGGAAATCGTCTCCCGATCAACAATCAACGCCTTCCGAAAGGACGTGACATCCAAGTGTTACGGCGGCGACATCTCGAGGAAACGAAAGCTCCTGGAAAAACAGAGAAAGGGGAAGAAACGCATGAAAATGATCGGCCAGGTGAGTATTCCCCAGAGTGCGTTTCTCGCGGTCCTGAAAACAGAGGGCACCTGACCGGATACGGCCCCGCCCTCCCCGGGCGGTGACGTCCGTGGTCCGCTGAGGCTGTGTGCGTCCAGCCGGATCGACTCAGCCGGGTGAACCCGGCCCGGACGGGAAAGACCCCTCCTCTTCGCAACATATGAATCGAGTAACGGAAAAGCCATATCCGGGACTTTACGTCCATATCCCCTTCTGCAAGACCAGGTGCCCTTATTGCAGTTTTTACTCGACGACGGACCTGGCGCAAATCGACCCGTTTCTGCACGCCCTGTCCCTGGAGGCGGCTTCGTACCGCGGTCTGTTTCCCATGTTCGACACCCTCTATATTGGAGGGGGGACCCCGTCCGTCCTGAATGAAAATCAGTTTGAAACCCTGTTTCACCTCCTGAGGAATTGCTTCCCCCTGACCCCCCATGCGGAGATCACGGTGGAGGTGAATCCGGCCGATTTGAGTGTCCCCATGGTTTCCCTGCTCCGATCCTGCGGGGTCAACCGCCTGAACATCGGTGTGCAGTCCTTTCATGACGACACGCTGGCCTTCCTCGGCAGGCGCCATCGGGCCGGGGAGGCGAAAGAGGCCCTCTCTTCGGCTTACGGGGCAGGCTTCAGGGACCTCGGCCTTGACCTGCTCTACGGGGTTCCGGGACAGACGACGGCTGCCTGGATGAAGGATCTGGGCGAAGCGACGAAGCAGCCCGTGAATCACCTGTCCTGCTACGAGCTTACCATCGAGGGGGGGACTCCCCTGGACGGACGTTTCCGGAAGGGAGAGTTCAACCTGCCCGACGAGGGACTCCAACTGGAATTCTTCCTGGATACGTCCCAATTCCTGGCCGCCGCCGGATTCATCCATTATGAGGTCTCGAATTTCGCCAAAGGCGCCGCGGCCCTGGCTCGTCACAACCGGAAATACTGGCGGCACATTCCCTACCTGGGGCTTGGACCGGCGGCCCATTCCTTCGACGGAAAAAGACGCTGGCACAACCACGGATCACTGGATGCCTATCTGGCCGATCTCAACGACGGCAAAAAACCGGTGGCGGAAGAAGAACGTCTGACCCGGGAACAACGGCGCCTGGAAGTCCTTTTTCTTGGTTTTCGCACGGCGGAGGGGATCGATGTCGGGGCCTTTGACAAGCGTTTCGAAACGGATCTGCTCGCTGAAAAGGCCCTCATCCTGGCCGACCTGAAGCAGGAGGGGCTGATCACAATCGAAAACGGTTTCATCCGCCCGACCCTGCGGGGCATGGCCATAGCCGATCAATTGGCCCTCATCTGACCGACCTATGGGGTGGGTATTCGGGGAATCCGTTGACAGGCACATGAAAATGGATTACAAGAATCACTCTTGAAGTCCTCGAATATCGCTAAGTTTTGGCATGGAATAACATCAAAGAATTTGGGGTCGCGCCATGCAGAAACCACATGAATCCTGTCGCAATGATTTCCGGCAGGATTTTTTTGTCCCCCCACCGGGAAACGGCGGCCCTTCCCTTTTTTGATTTTACCGAGGCGGCTGAAACAATGGCGGGCTGCCGGATGACAATGGCTTGTATGCGGGATCAGAACAGGGTGTTTCACGGGTGGAGCCAATCGGAATGAGAACAAAAACCGCAATGACCCTCTTGTCTCTTCTCTTACTGTCGGCATGCACGACGATGACGCCCCTGACCAAAGCGGCAAAGCGTTGCGATGTGGTGACGGCACGAAACCTCATTGACCGGGGTATGGACGTCAACGAAGCGAGCACGGGCAAATGGACCGCTTCGCCCCTCCATTGGCCCCTGTACGCCTGTGATGACGAAAAGGCCCTGGAAATGACCAAAACCCTTGTGGAGGGCGGTGCAAATTTGGATGCCGAAGATACGGTCGGCAGCACGCCTTTGTCCCTTGCCGTTTCATACGGCAAACCGAAAACCGCCGTGTACCTGATTGACAAATACAGAACCACGGAAAGGCCACCCGCTTTCTGGGCCGATTTACTCTTCGAAGCGGTCATGTTTACCGATAAAGGGTTAATCAGGGTCCTGGTCGATGAAACGAAAACGACAAATGTGCAGAACGATCGGGGGGCCACACCGCTGATGTATGCCGTCATTTACGGTGAACCCGCCATTGTCGAATACCTTCTCGACCTGGGGGCAGACCCGACATACCGTGACGTATACGGGAAATCCGCCCGTGACTACGCCATGATTTACAAAAATAAAAAAGCCCATGCTCTGCTGAAGCTTGCCGAAAGCAGACCGGAGTTCGCCCTGAGTCAACCCGACCCATTGTCAAGGATCAGGACCATTGTAAATCGGGTGAGGGATTGTATGGTACCCGGCGGAAAGGATTATCATATAACGATCAGCGACGACGACAACGCGAACGCTTTCATCAATATCTCCGGCCACATCACCTTTACGCGTGAAGCCCTCAGGCAGTGGGATGACGACACCCTCACCTTTGTTGCGGCCCATGAAATGGCTCATGATATAATGGGACATGTCAGAAAAAAGCTCGCCGTCAGCGGGGCAACAACAACGGCCATGATCGTCGCCAACATATTCCTTCCCGGTGTGGGTTATCTGAACCACGCCTTGAACCCGGCAGTGGTCAACAATTACAGCAAGACCCAGGAATATGAAGCGGATAAGCTGGCTTCAGAGGCATGTGAAAAATGTTTTGGTATAACGAAGGAAAAACAAATAGAAATCATGGAGCGAATACGAGAGAGTTCAAAACACGGGGATGGCGGTGGTTTCTGGGCGACCCACCCTTCATGGAGCAATCGGATAAAGAACATAGAACAATGAGATTTTGTGTGGGGGGGAGAATCCGGGGTGCTTCCCGGATTATTTGTTAATCAGCACAAAGATACGCGACGTGTTCCGGGTTTCACCTGGAAAACGCTATTTTCGTATGGTCTGCCTTCAGGGGAAGCCTACGATAACAAGGCTCAATTGTTCCTTTATAAGCGAATGCTCCGTCTCGCGGAATTCCGGGTACAGGATTCCTAATTCATCCTTTTGACTGCAGATCAATATCCTCCAGTCGTTCCCACCGGTTGTAGGCGACCTGCAGTTCCCCCTCCAGTTCATCCAGGCGGTTTTGGAGGCGGGCCACGTCGTGGCCTGCCGTTTTGTACAGATCCGGGTCGGACAGGGCCGCAAAGAGGTCCTCTTTTTCCGTCTCCAGCGATTCGATCTCTCCGGGCAGGGACTCCAATTCCCGCTCCTCCTTGTAGGTCAGTTTCCGGGGGCCGGTCGGGGCACTTTTGGGTTTCTCCTTCTTCGGCTTTTCCGGCGTCGCCTTTTTTTCCGGCATCCGCCCTTTCATCCAGTCCTCATAGCCACCGACGTATTCCTGCACCCTCCCCTCCCCCTCGAAAACCAGGGTGGACGTCGCCACATTGTCCAGGAAGGTGCGGTCATGGCTGACCAGCAGGATCGTGCCCTCGTATTCGACCAGCATCGCTTCCAGAAGTTCCAGGGTTTCCACATCCAGATCGTTGGT
>LSQX01121257.1_pt1 | contig 13361 bp, 11 predicted proteins | sample 654561 | NCBI WGS metagenome assembly LSQX01 (sample SAMN04489861, study PRJNA283612) | anaerobic digester metagenome | isolation source: 4 biogas reactors fed with cattle manure at either 37C or 55C with and... | place: Denmark: Kongens Lyngby | collected 2014 | reverse complement strand
GTAAAAATATAAAAAGGTCTTCTGAAAACAGAAGACCTTTTTGGTGGGGCTGATGGGACTTGAACCCATACAACCTCTCGATCGGCAGATTTTGAGTCTGCTGCGTCTGCCAATTCCGCCACAGCCCCGCGGGTACTAAGAAATATTATCACAGCTACTTGAAAAGTGTCAACGAATAGTTTATGCTTTTTCAAAACAACCTTTTAATCTTGATCCGGAGAGGTCAGGAAGGGTGACATAGTGATTTGCGATTCCATTGCCGTTTCGCATGCTTGTGCTTACCTTTCGTTATCTTGACGGAAGGTTTTTTTGAGTAAAAGCCTTGCACAACGAAAGGAGTCAAGAGATGGCAGAATCATTTGAAAAAGCAATCATCATGGACGCTTCGGCCCTTAATCGGGCAATGACAAGAATCTCTCACGAAATTCTTGAAAAGAACAAAGGCCTCGATAACCTGGTGCTTATTGGTATTCAGAGGCGCGGCGTGCCTATGACTCAACGCATTGCCGAGTATCTACAAAAGATCGAAGGCATTAAGCCACCAACGGGTTATTTGGATATTACGTTTTACCGAGATGACTTGTCCATGCTTAGTTCGCACCCGATTGTGAACGGTACGGACATTCCTTTTGATATCAATGAGAAGAAGATCATATTAATTGATGATGTTCTTTTTACGGGCCGAACTGTACGAGCGGCCATCGAAGCCCTATTCGACATGGGTCGTCCGGCGCAAATTCAACTTGCAATCATGGTCGACCGCGGCCACAGAGAGTTGCCGTTTAGACCGGATTATGTCGGTAAGAACGTACCGACCTCAAACACAGAATCGATACATGTCGAACTGATGGAAATTGATGGGCAGGATCGCGTGGCACTTTATGATGAGGTGAAAAATCATGCTGAAGAGTAAAGATTTATTGGGTCTCAAAGAATTATCCGCAGAAGAAATCAGCGAAATACTTACTACCGCTGAGATGATGAAGATGGTTCTTGATTCTAACAGTAAGAAGACCTCCCATCTTCAAGGCCGATCGGTGGTCACACTATTTTATGAAAACAGCACACGAACTCGTCTGTCGTTTGAACTGGCCTCAAAGTACATGGGGTCCGTTAGTGCGAACATTTCGACATCCGGCAGTAGCGTCAACAAAGGCGAGTCCTTATTGGACACAGTTATGACGATCGATATGATGGCTACGGACATCATTATAATGCGCCACAACCAGTCCGGTGCGCCACATTTTATTGCCCCACATCTTAAGTCATCAGTCGTAAATGCCGGTGATGGCATGAATGAACATCCGACACAAGCATTGTTGGATATGTTTACGATGAAGTCAAATTTCGGAAAAGTCGAAGGACTGAAGGTTGCAATATGCGGCGATATTTACCACAGCCGAGTCGCTAGAAGTAATGTGATCGGACTAACAAAGCTCGGTGCGGAAGTGACCCTTTTCGGGCCGCCAACCATGCTTCCGATGGGTATCGATAAAATGGGATGCAAAGTAGCGAAATCAGTCCAAGAGGCCGTTGAAGGATGTGATGTGGTGATGGGGCTTCGCGTTCAGCTCGAGCGCCAGAATCAGTCGCTATTCCCGTCAGTTTCCGAATATGCGAATTTCTACGCAATCTCCCAAGATGTACTGAAGTTAGCAAAGGACAATGCGATTGTCTTGCATCCCGGACCATGCAACCATGGCGTGGAGTTGCCGAGTATCGTATACGACAGTCCGCAATCGCTCATTAACGAGCAGGTCAAAAATGGCGTCGCCATTCGAATGGCCATCCTTTACATGCTTATGGCAAGGAGGAATCAACAATGAAAACAATCATTCGAAACGCACGAGTCATGAACGAAGACAAATTATCTGATTTATACATCGCAGACGGCGTCATATCTGCGCCCTTTTCGGATACCGCAGATATGGAGATTGATGTGAAAGGATCCGCTCTTTTCCCTGGACTAATTGATGCGCATTGCCACTTAAGAGAGCCGGGATATGAGTATAAAGAAGATATTGAAAGCGGTACGAAGTCAGCAGCCAAGGGCGGATTTACTTCGGTCTGTCCGATGCCGAATACTTCCCCTGTGTGTGACAGCCCTTCGGTCGTTCAATCGATAATGAAGATTGCTTCGCAAAAAGCGTCTTGCAATGTATTTCCTATCGGGGCAGCGAGTAAAGGTCTTAAGGGTCAGGAGTTATCAGAAATCGGACTGATGAAGCAAGCGGGAATTGTCGCGGTGTCGGACGATGGACTTCCTATCAAAACAGCGTCGCAATTACGCAAAGTGATGGAATATGCTTCGCATTTCGATATTCCGGTTCTCAACCACTGCGAAGATATCTCTTTGGCAGAAGGTGCGATGAATGAAGGGGCACTCGCGACTTCAATGGGATTAAGAGGGATTCCGGAACTGGCCGAAAACATTATGATCTCAAGAGATGTGTTAATGGCTGAATATCTCAATCTGCCCATTCACATTTGTCACGTGAGTACTCGAAAAGGCGTAGACATTATTCGCGATGCTAAGAATCGCGGAGTTAAAGTAACGGCCGAGACCTGTCCACATTACTTCACACTGACCGAAAACGCATGCGAAGGATACAATACATATGCCAAGATGAACCCGCCGCTTCGAACAGAGGACGATCGACAAGCCATTATTGAGGGAATAGCCGACGGTACGATTGACATTATTGTGACCGATCATGCGCCACATCACGATGATGAGAAAATTCTTGAGTTTTCACTCGCATTGAACGGCATTGTCGGATTCGAAACCGCATTTTCGCTCGGTTTTACCTATTTGGTTAAACCCGGTCATATTACATTAATCCGATTGGTCGAAGCCATGTCTAAGAGACCATCCGAGATACTTAACCTAGGTCGAGGCACGCTGGATGTCGGTGCGCCGGCGGACATTGCTTGCTTTGATTTGGAGCACCAATTTGCTTTCGATGCATCGAAGATGTTCAGTAAATCTAAAAATACACCTTATAACGGATATGAATTATTCGGCCGATGTACGCTGGCTATCATGGGAGGAAAATGTACTTATGAAGAACTTTGCTGATCAATTAATTGAAACAATTCGCTTAATGAAGAACCCGACGGTCATGGGGCTGGATCCCCTTCTGGATTATGTACCTGAGCATATCGTTAAGGAGAGTGCCGCTCGTTATAAAGATCCCGCACATGCCTCGGCTCAGGCGATATTAGAGTTCAACAAAGCGCTGATTGATGCGACGTCAGACATCATTCCGGCAATAAAGCCTCAATTCGCTTATTATGAGATGTATGGCGTGCATGGCATAAAAACACTAGTTGAGACCATTGAATATGCCCGATCAAAAGGAATGTTGGTTATTGCGGATGCAAAGCGTAATGATATCGGAAGTACCGCACAAGCCTATGCGACATCGATTCTTGGGAAGACCACTTTGTCGGACGGTCAGCAAAAAGAAATGTTTGGTGCAGACGCTGTAACACTAAATGGATACCTCGGCATTGATGGCATTAAGCCGTTTATTTCTATAGCCAAATCTTTTGGAAAAGGTATGTTTATTTTGGTTCACACATCGAATCCTTCATCCGTGGAGATTCAAGAACTGGAGCTCAAAGATGGGCGGTTGCTCTACGAAGCGGTTGCTGAAAAAGTGGCATCATGGGGTGAAGAATTAGTCGGGAATCACGGATACTCTTCGGTAGGAGCCGTAGTTGGTGCGACCTGGCCGGAGCAGGCGAAAAAGTTACGTCAACTGATGCCGCAGACATTTTTTCTGGTTCCGGGATATGGTGCGCAAGGCGGCGATGCGCAGACTGTTAAGTCGTGCTTTGATAAGAATGGCGATGGCGCGATTGTAAATGCATCCAGAAGCCTGATGTGTGCCTATAAGAAAAACTCTGCTTATGATACCAAAGACTTCATGTTAGCGACTCGTGAAGAAGCGATTCGCATGCGAGAAGATCTAAACAAAGCCATATACTAATTCACAAAAAATTGCGAGTTGCAGGAGATATCAAAGGTGGTATAATTATGCAAACACTTGCATAAAACGGAGGTTTCTTCATGCCGAAAAGAACAGATGTCAATCGTGTTATGGTCATTGGTTCCGGACCCATTATCATCGGACAAGCTGCCGAATTCGATTATGCAGGTACTCAAGCGTGCCGAGCTCTTAAACAAGAGAACTTCTACGTTGTCTTAGTTAATAGCAACCCTGCAACCATTATGACCGATCCGGGTGTCGCAGATAAAATATACATCGAGCCGTTAAATATTGACGTCATCAAAAAGATTCTCATCAACGAGAAAATAGATGGATTAGTCGGAATGCTCGGCGGACAGACCGGTCTAAATTTTTCGATGGAGCTGGCGGAATCCGGTTTTCTCGATGACAACGGAATTATTCTTATGGGGACTCAGGCGTCCGGCATTAGAAGGGGAGAGGATCGCGAAGAGTTCCGTGCCGCAATGGTTCGGATTGACGAACCCTGTATACCATCATCGACTGCAATGAGTATTGATGAATGTATTCGGATTGCTGATGATATCGGATATCCTATTATCGTTCGCCCGGCATTCACTCTCGGGGGTACGGGCGGTGGCATCGCTGCAACTCAAGAGGAAATGATTGAGATTGCTGAAGTTGGTCTAGAAGCCAGTCGCGTACATCAGGTGCTGATCGAAAAGAGTATCGCCGGATGGAAGGAAATTGAATTTGAAGCGGTTCGAGATGCGAACGGCAATAAAGTCACAATATGCTCTATGGAAAACTTCGATCCGGTCGGTGTACATACCGGCGACTCTATTGTTGTCGCTCCGGCTCAAACCCTCACGGATCAAGAATATCAAAAGCTCCGAACTTCGGCGCTTAAGATTGTTGAAGAATTGGAAATTGTCGGCGGTTGTAATGTTCAATTTGCCTTGCATCCCACCTCCGGAGATTATGCGGTCATCGAAGTGAATCCGCGCTTGTCTCGTTCTTCGGCATTGGCTTCAAAGGCAACGGGATATCCGATTGCCAAGGTAGCGTCAAAAATTGCTTGCGGATATACACTTGACGAGATTCCGAATGAAGTCACAGGAAAGACCAAAGCGTGTTTTGAGCCTGCAGTGGATTACATTGTTGCAAAGATTCCCAAATTTCCGTTTGATAAATTCGTAAAAGCGAAAAAGACTCTGGGCACACAGATGAAAGCGACCGGAGAAGTGATGTCTATTTCAAATAATTTCGAATCGGCGCTCATGAAAGCGATACGTTCGTTGGAACTGGGTATCATGGGGCTATTCATTCCTACAATCCATCAATTATCCGACGATGAATTAAGTCAGCATTTGCGAATTGTTGAAGACATGCGTCTGTTTTACTTGGCAGAGGCCATTCGACGTGGGCAGACCACTGAGGATCTTTACGCGCTGACAATGGTGGATAAGTTTTTCCTCAACAAACTGAGGCATCTTGTCAGCGTTGAAGAGCAGATTCGCGCTTGTAAATCCTCGACTGACATTTCGGAAGCCTTGTTTAAGAAAGCGGTGACTTACGGTTTTCCGGATACTTATATCGCCAAACTTACGGGCGATTCTGCAGAACAGATTCGTTCGCGCCGGCAGTTTCTTGAAATGCATTACAGCTACAAAATGGTCGATACATGTGCCGGAGAATACGCTGCAGTTACGCCGTATTATTATTCTACTTTTGATAAAATGAACGAAGCGGTGCGCACGGATCGTAAAAAGGTCATAGTATTGGGCTCCGGTCCGATTCGAATCGGTCAAGGTATCGAATTTGACTATTGTTGTGTTCATTCGTCTTGGGCGCTTCGAGACATTGGCTACGAGTCGATTATTATTAATAACAATCCCGAGACCGTTTCTACGGATTATGACACATCCGATCGACTCTACTTTGAACCGTTGACGGCCGATGATGTGAGAGCGGTTATTGAGAATGAAAAGCCGGATGGTTGTATTTGTCAGTTTGGTGGACAGACAGCGATCAAGCTGATTAAGACGATTTCGGATATGGGTGTCAAGATTTTCGGCACATCCGCCGATATGGTCGATGCGGCTGAAGATCGCAAACGTTTCGATAAAATTCTGGAAGATTGTCAAATTAAGCGACCGGAAGGCAGTACTGTTTTTACAGTTGAAGAAGCTTTGATACTCGCCGAAGAGCTCACTTACCCCGTCCTCGTACGCCCGTCCTATGTTTTGGGAGGGCAAGGGATGGCAATCGTATACAGCAATGAAGAAATGTTGGAATACATGCGCATCATCAATCTTGTTGAGCAAGAGCACCCGATTCTGGTCGATAAATATCTTCGAGGCGTCGAGCTAGAGGTCGATGCGGTTTGTGATGGCAAGGATATTCTCATTCCCGGTATTATGGAACATCTTGAACGCGCCGGTGTCCATTCCGGTGATTCTATATCTATATTTCCGGCTTATATCTCCGAACGAATTCGCGAAACTATTATTGACTATACTCGTAAATTAGCACTGGCTTTGAATGTTATTGGGCTCGTTAACATCCAATTTATTCTCTTCAACGATGATGTCTATGTTATCGAGGTTAATCCGAGATCATCCAGAACTGTGCCATATATCAGCAAGGTGACAGGGATTCCGATTGTTGATGTTGCGACACGCATCATGATGGGCGCCAGCCTGTCGGATTTTTCATTCGGCACCGGATTATATGCTCGTTATCCTTGGGTTTATGCAATCAAGGCACCTGTCTTTTCGTTTGAAAAGCTCCACGATGTTGATGTAAGTTTGGGGCCGGAGATGAAGAGCACCGGCGAAGTCCTCGGTTTATCAGTTACTTATGCTGAGGCGATGTTTAAAGCCATTCTTGCCTCCGGATTTAAGTTTCCGCAAAAGGGGGCAGGTGTATTGCTAACCGTCAAGGATAGCGACAAATCCGATCTCGTACCACTTGCAGATAAATTAATGGCAATGGGTTATGAGCTATATGCGACGGGCGGAACGGCTAACTATCTAAATCGATACGGCATTCCGACAAGCAGCGTTCGAAAAATGGAAGAAGAAGCACCGAATGTGATATCTTATATTGCAGAGGGAAAAGTTAAGATGCTTGTAAACACGGAATCGAATGGTACCGTAATGGTGAATAATGGTTTTCGGTTGAGAAGAAAGTGCATTGAGCACGGGGTTCCGACAATTACTTCTTTGGACACGTTAGTAGCGGTCATTGAATGCCTTGAAAATCAGACGCAAGCTCGTGATATCATTCCCTATGAACTGGGCCAATTTTCGCAAATCGTTAAGGCCACCAAGAACGAAATCGTACCACAAAACGAAGCCCCGCCTGAGAATAAAATGTTGAAAAAGTGAGTATTTATGAATAAAGAATATACAATCACGCTCAGAGAAAATCTTCGCATTAATCCATCGACACACTGGCTGTCATTTTACTGTCCCGATATTGCATGCCAATCCATGCCGGGTCAGTTTGTATCGATTTCCAGCAATCAGTTTTTGAAGCGTCCATTTGGCATAGCTCAAGTAGATAAGGACAAGGGGACGTTCTCGATCGGTGTCCGTGTCGTTAAGGATGGCACCCGATATTTGACGACGGCGCCGATTGGAACCGAGTTTGAAGTTTTAGGACCTCTTGGTCATGGATTTCCGATTCATTGTGATCAGCCGTTGCTTTTAGTCGGTGGAGGAACCGGAATATTTCCTCTGCGCTTTCTTCAGAATTATGCCCAAGAAAACGATATACCATACTATTCTGTTAATGGATTTCGTTGTGTTGATGACGCTTGTTTTATTGATAGCGAATTGACTGATAACTGCTTAGTTGCAACGGATGCCGGAGATTTTGGTGTGAAGGGTAACGTGCTGGATGCGCTGGATACGATTCCTTTCGAGAAGATTCGTGATTCTGTTGTGTGTGCTGTCGGCCCGGAGATTATGATGAAAAATGTGGCTTTATGGGCAGAATCTAAGGGCTTGGTATGTTATGTTTCTCTCGAAAAACGCATGGCTTGCGGTATCGGAATTTGTTTGGTTTGCACATGTAAAACGAAATCTGATAAAGACCCCGGTTATGAGAATAAACGTTGTTGCAAAGACGGACCGGTCTTCTTGTCTACGGAGGTTATATGGTAGATTTATCTGTCAATATCGGAGGTGTCAAATTTTCAAATCCGCTCATTCTGGCATCAGGAACGTGTGGTTTCGGTCGTGAACTTGAGGAGTATATCGATTTTCGTTGTATTGGCGCTCTTTCTTCAAAGGGTTTAACGATTAGATCTCGTCTGGGGAATGAAGGTTGCAGAGTCGCTGAGACACCATCCGGCATGCTGAACAGTGTTGGTTTGCAAAATCCAGGTGTACCATACTTTATTGAGCATGATTTGCAGTTTATGGCATCATTGCCTTCAGGCGTCGTCGTCAATGTTGCAGGGCATTCGACTGAAGACTATATTGATGCGGTCCGCTTGCTGCAACCCCATCACCGGTTAATTGATGCCATAGAACTTAATCTCTCATGTCCGAATGTCAAAGAGGGCTGTATGGTTATCGGCGCCTCTCCGGATGCTTTATATCAATTGGTTTCTCTGGTTCGAAAAGAGACTTCTTTGCCGTTGTGGATTAAACTGACGCCGAACGTCACGGATATAACGCAAACTGCGTTGGCGGCTCAAAAAGCGGGAGCGGATGCGGTCGTGGCGATCAATACACTGATGGGTATGGCTATTGACGTTAAGACGCGTCGTCCGATACTGCACAATAATACCGGCGGACTCTCGGGACCTTGTATTAAGCCTATTGCGCTTCGAATGGTACAATCATGTGCATCTGTTCTTGATATACCGGTCATCGGTTGTGGCGGAATCAGCAGTGGAGAGGATGTTTTAGCGTTTTTGATTGCCGGTGCATCTGCCGTACAAATTGGCACTTCTACTTTGATTCATCCGGCGGCATGTGAGACAATAACCGAAGAGATCATTTCCATTGCAGATGAACTCAATATATCTGGGTTAAGCGAAATTATCGGTACTCTTAATCTATGGAGGTAATACCTATGAATGATCCAATTGTTGATTCTCTTTTTTCGACCAACGCAATTCGTGTCAGTGACCCTGAGGCTCCGTTCTGGTATGCATCAGGTATGCTTGGACCATTTTATATCAACACGCACTTTCTTCTTGAAAGCGAGATGGAAGCTGTTCGGTTATTGAGCATCATTGAGACCGCATCAGGCTCGGATCGATTTGCAATGCCTAAGATTTTGCTTGATCATTTACTCGCATTCTATGAAAAATCCGCATCATTCCGTCAAGTCACCGACGCTATCGTTGACGCTTGTCGCAACAAAGTATTTGATTTTATTTCCGGTGGCGAACGAAGAGATTATTTTTTCTCGATAGTACCTGCCTATTTATTGAAAAAGCCCCATTTGTTTATTTTTAAAGATTTTCAATCGATTTACTCTAATGAAACGATGACAGATTGTGTCATGGCGACCGAGGTCGACTTGGATGGAAAAGTCGCTCTTCACATCGCTGACTTGGTCACAGAAGCTTCGAGTTATATGCGAGTCTGGGTGCCCGTAATCAAAAATCTCGGTGCTTCAATAACGGATACTGTCGCAGTGGTCGATCGTGTTCAAGGTGGTCGTGAAGTTCTTGCTGCCGAAGGTATTTCCCTTTATACCTTGACGGCAATTGATAATCAGCTGTTTGAAAAAGCGGTCGGAATGCAGTTGATGTCAAACGATCAATATCAAATGGTTTTGGATTATATGAAAGATCCGGATGCATATGTTCGTGCCTTTTTCGCATCCCATCCCGATTATGTTTCGGAACAAATTAAGCTGGGCGGCAAAGCAAAGGAAAGAGCAGAACTCGCCATATCAAAAGGCTATGCAGAGTCGGTATGCGATGTCTGATTCCCGTTTGATGATGATTGAAAGAACTTCTCCGATTTCCCGCATTCCATATGTTCTGATTCGAGCCAAAAAAAAATCGGTCAGTATTTATGTGAAATCAGATCAAGCGGTCACTGTTCGTGCACCGCTTAGGACTTCATTAGCATTTATCGATGATTGTGTGGACGAACGTTCTGCATGGATTATCTCGCAACGCAAACGATTATCAGATAAGATTTCGCTTCCAAAGATCACCGAAAAAGACAAGCCGATGATTAAAAAGGCTCTTATGGCGAAGGCTCGACACTATCTATCTGATTACAATGGTAAGCAACCGAACAAGATATTTATCCGATACGGTGTTTCGCGTTGGGGGAGTTGCTCCGGCCTAGGCAATATCAGTTTAAACGGGTACCTTTATTATCTTCCGGATTCTCTTTTTGAATATGTTTTGTGGCATGAGCTAACACATTTATTGCACATGAACCATTCGCCTTTGTTTTGGCAATCGCTTTCTGAAAGAGTGCCTCATCCGAAATCGTATAGAAAGGCATTGGCCGTTTACTTGATTCCCAAAAAATAGGCGCAGCTTTGATTGAAGCTTAATCGGCTATCGTTTATACTGACTTATAATTGCTTGAATACCCGCGTCGACTAGGAGGTCTTTATGAAGAATGCGCCATTGTATGAGGTTCGTAAAATCCGTGATTTAAGGGACATGCTCGATCAAAGTGTCAAGATATTTCGTGACAAAACGGCTTTCTTAATTAAAAAGGGCAGAGGCGAGGCTTACACATCGGTATCCTATAAAGAATTCGGAGACGATGTGAATGCCTTTGGCACTTCGCTGACGGATCTCAATGGCTTGGGATCTCGCGTTGCTATACTGGCTGAGACACGTTACGAATGGAACGTCACGTATTTGGCGACCACAAATGGTGCCGGTGTAATTATTCCACTTGATAAAGAGCTCAACAAGCTCGAAATAGCCAATCTGATGAACCGTTCTCATGCTGATATCTTAGTCTATTCCGGTTCGAAACAACCATTAATTGATGAAATATCCGCAGAAATTCCTTCGGTTAAGCATTTCATCTGCATGGACCGCTTACCGGAAAAATCGAGCGCTATTGTATTTGCTGATCTCCTTGATAAGGGTCGCAAGCTTCTTGAAGACGGGAATAGAGCCTTTCTTGATGCGCCAATTGATGTTGAGGCGACCAATATTCTATTATTTACTAGTGGTACAACTGCTCAGTCAAAGGCGGTCATGCTTTCTCATCGCAATATCTGTGTGAACCTTGAAGGCATGTGTTCAATGGTCTATATAGACCCTTCTGATGTTTTTCTCTCGATTTTGCCACTTCATCACACCTATGAATGTACGTGTGGTTTTCTCTGTCCGATTTACCGTGGCGCAACGGTTGCACATTGTGAGGGACTGAGATATATCACACAGAACATGAAAGAGGCTAAGGCAACGGTAATTTTAGCTGTTCCGCTGATGCTTGAAATGTTTCACCGCGCCATCATGAAGAAAGCGCTTGGAGATAAGAAGACTGCTAAAAAGTTTAAGTTTGGCATTAAGCTTACGAGGGCGTTGAGGAAAATCGGTATTGATAAGCGTCGCAAGATTTTTTCCGCGATCCACGACAGTTTTGGCGGGCATCTACGCATGTTGATCTCCGGCGGTGCCGGTATAGACCCTCAGATTCTTGCTGATATGCAGAACATGGGGTTTCTATGCTTGCAGGGTTACGGATTGACCGAGTGCGCACCGATTCTAGCTTTGAACCGAGATGTGTTTTTCAACGATAATGCGGCCGGATTGGCTCTGCCAGGCGTGGATATTCGCATCATAGACAAGGATGAAAACGGTATCGGAGAAATCATTGGTAAGGGACCTAATGTGATGCTCGGGTATTATGAGAATGAAGAGGCGACCAAGGAAGCCATTGATTCTGAAGGGTTTTTCCATACCGGTGACTTGGGCTATCTGGATGCGGACGGTTTTGTCATTATCACCGGTCGCAAGAAGAATGTCATTATCTCCAAGAATGGCAAGAATATTTTCCCGGAGGAGATTGAGTCACTTCTTTCGAGATCTGAATATGTTGCTGAATCACTTGTCAGCGGTGAAGATAATCAACACGATGACATCATTGTAACGGCAACGATTTTTCCGAACCAAGAAGCCATTACGGATAAATTCGGACCCAATCCGGATCCGGATATGATCCAGCAGGTTCTTGAGGAGGAGTGCAAGAAGGTCAATGACCAGTTGCCTTCGTACAAGCAAATACGAAAAGTCATCTATCGGGACACCGAGTTTGAAAAAACGACATCGAAGAAAATAAAAAGATCATACAAATAGTAGGAGTATATATGCTCTCAGAACTTACCATTCAACGTATTTTATCCGCTGCTTTGCAATTTTCCGGTGATTTTGCCGAAGTCTATATTGAAAGTACAAAGTCCAATTCGTTGTCTGCAATCAATCGACGAATTGAGAACGTCTCATCCGGTATTGATTTTGGTGTCGGTATTAGAGTCATGGATGGCGTGAGAAGTGTCTACGTCTACGCTAATTCTACGGATGAGACTGTCTTAATTCAGATGGCGAAGGACGCCTCTGCTTCACTACAGGCAAGTGCACGAGGCACTATTTTACCGTTGGGTTCAATAAAGCGCTATGCGACTTCTGCTCCGATTATTCTTCCTGAATCTCGACCGGATGCTCTTAAAGCGGATTTGTTACGCCAAGCGTGCGATATTGCGTCGCAGTACGACAAGCGCATTACTCAGACCGGTGCCGGTTATTCGGATTTGATGCGAGATATTATTATTGCGAATTCTGAAGGCCTCTATGTGTCAGATCACCGAGTCAGGACGCGTTTTTCTGTCGAAGCAGTTGCGACCAACGGCAACGAAAAACAAACCGGACGACACAGTCCGGGAGCCGGTAAGGGTTTGGAGTTTATCGATGAGATGGACTTGAATTTTTTGGCAACGGATGCTGCGAGAATGGCTGTGACGATGATTGAAGCCAAGCCATGTCCTTCCGGCCGATATCCTGTTGTTATTGGTAATGCCTTTGGCGGCGTCATTTTTCATGAGGCATGCGGTCATGCTCTCGAGGCAACATCAGTCGGTATTGACGCTTCCGTTTTTGCTGGGAAAATTGGATGTAAAATTGCTTCTGATTGTGTCACGGCGGTGGATGATCCGACGATTGTGCATGAGTGGGGGAGTTACGCTATTGATGACGAAGGTGTGGAGCCGATATCTAATACCCTTATCGAAAATGGCTTGTTAAAGAGTTACATGATTACAAAATTATCGATATTGTCCAACATCACGGATGTCCAACACGTTTATTGCCGCCGGTAAAGAGACGCCCGAACAGATTATTTCGGATACAGAACACGGCATATATGCATCGTCCATGGG
>LSQX01124972.1_pt1 | contig 13363 bp, 11 predicted proteins | sample 654561 | NCBI WGS metagenome assembly LSQX01 (sample SAMN04489861, study PRJNA283612) | anaerobic digester metagenome | isolation source: 4 biogas reactors fed with cattle manure at either 37C or 55C with and... | place: Denmark: Kongens Lyngby | collected 2014 | reverse complement strand
ATATATCCTATACCAAGACCTGCCCTGTCCCAAGCCGGCTTATCGGTTATATCCTGTCCTTCATATATAATTTTACCTGCTTTAATTTCCTTAAGTCCCATAATAGCTCTGATTAAAGTTGTCTTTCCGGCACCATTTACTCCGATCACGCTTACCAGCTCGCCGTGGTCAACATTTATTGACACACCTTTGATTACTTCCATCTGGCCATATGCTATCTCAATATCTATAAGTTTTAGCATCAGTCATCATCCCCCCCTAAATATGCTTCTATGACCTGAGGATTTTCCTGAATTTCTTTCGGCAAACCTTCTGCAATCTTTTTACCGAAATTTAAAACAACAATCCTGTCACATACTTTCATAGAGATGGGAAGATTATGCTCTATAAGGACTATAGTTTTACCCTCTTCTTTTAACTGCATTATAAGGTCAATTACCTCATTTATGGCAAAATTGCTCAACCCTGCGCAAGGCTCATCCAGCATGATAAGCAGGGGGTCTATAGCTAAAGCCCTTGCTATTTCCAATCTTCTTAAATAACCAAGGCTCACCTCACGAGCCTTTTTATCCTTAAAATCCTTAAGCCCCGTCCTTTCGACTATTTCCAACGCCTTATCAATTACTTCTTTTGTGTGACTCTTTTTGAATAGTGAGCTAAAGCCTGTGTAATTATTTATTCCCAATGAGGCAATTACATTATCCAATATTGTAATATCACGTAAGGGTTTTGAAATTTGAAAGGTCCTCGCTACACCTTTTCTCGCCATTTCAAAGGGTTCTAAATTCTGTACCTCTTCCCCCTTTAAATAAACCTTTCCTGCCGTTGGTTTAATAACTCCGCATATTGCATTGAATAAGGTGGTCTTACCTGCACCGTTAGGCCCGATTATCCCTAAGGTATCTTTTTCATAAAGGGATAAACTTAGGTCATCTAAAGCCTTCAGCCCTCCGAAATACATCTTAAGCCCTTCAACTCTAAGCATTTCCTGCATTGGCTCCACCACCCCTCTTGTTTAATATAGCCGAATACAGCTTCCTGATACTCTTCACTATAAAACTTTCATCACCTAAAAGCCCGCCGGGTTGAAATCTCATCATTAAAACCAACAGTCCTCCATAAACTATCATTCTGTAATTATCCAAAAATCTAAAAAGCTCCGGAGCCACGCCCAGTAGTATAGAGCCAAATACGGGTCCTCTGATGGTACCGATACCACCAACCACCACCATTGATAGAATACTGATAGACACTACAAAGGCAAAGTCGCTGGAGTAAATAAAAGTCATATGATGTGCATAAATTGCTCCGGTCATGCCCGCCAGAGCCGTCCCTATTATAAATGTTAAAATTTTATACCTATTAACATCAATTCCAATAGATGATGCCGCCGTCTCATCATTTCTTATACTGGATAAGGCTAACCCGAACCAGGATCTGTTCATTTTCTTAATAAACAGACTCACCAACACTATTAAGATTATCAACAGTATCAGGTTTTGTGGAGGGTTCATTTTTATATTGAAAAACATGGGTTTACTTACAGCCATCCCCAAGGACGCCCCCAATACAGGAGAGTACTGAAAAATTGCAACAACGATGAAGTTAATGCCGATTGTTGTAATAGCTAAAAAATCATCCCTCATTCTTATACTCACAAACCCTAATATTGCACCTACAGCTCCTGTTATTATAAAGGCTGCGGGTAAAGTAATCCAGAAATTAATTGCCATCTTGCTTGTCATGAGTGCTGAAGCATAAGCGCCTATACCGAAAAAGGCAGCATGCCCCATTGCCGATTGGCCTGCATATCCTGTAATTATATTAAGGCTTAGGGCTAATAACATAAATATTCCTATATTTACAGCAACCACAGTAAAATACATTCATGCCACCTCCTATGCGCTTTTTTTGGTTACCAAACCCGAAGGTTTAACCAATAAGACTATAATTAAAACTATAAAAGCTATCGCATCCCTCGGTAAAATCGTACCTATATAAACTGCGGAAAGGGTCTCTACTACCCCTATCAAAAGTCCCGCTACAACTGTACCCACGGGATTTCCCAAACCGCCTAATACGATAATTGCAAGCATTTTATAGGAAGGAATATCACCCATGGCAGGAACTATTGAATTATACAAAATCCCCACCATTATTCCCGCCGCTGCCGCAAAACCGTATCCTAATATATAACTGAGTGCCATGGACATATTAATATTAACTCCCATAGCCTTTGCCATTTCCGCATCAATAGCAGTTGCTTTCCATGCAAGCCCTAATTTGGTTTTATTTAAAACATACCATAATAGTCCGAATAGGGCGGCTGTTAACATAAGAATAAAAAGCCATTCCATTTTTATGATAATTTTCCCTATTTTAAATACATCAATATCAAATTTAATATTATAATTTTTAACGCTGGGACCGGCTATAAGTCTGATCAAATCTCCCGTTAAAGTAAATAATCCTACGCTTGTAATCAAGGGTACAATGGGAATTATGTTAGGTTTGCTTATGATTGGATAGTAGATATATTTTTGAATAACAACTCCGATTAAACCTGTTATAATCATTGATGATATAAAGGCAACAAATAAATTACCTGTCAAGGTATATATATACCAGCCCAAATAGGCACCCACTGCGTAAGCACCTGCATTTGCTATGTCCAATATGCGAAGTATGCCGTATACCAAAGTTGCACCCATTGCCGTCAGGGCGTAAACACTGCCCATCATTATTCCGTTTATTAATTGTTGCAATAACACTAAGGTTCACCTCTCTCTAAGGATGTAAAAAGGGGGGATCAACCCCCTTCTTTACAGCTACTGTGCTATTATCTCCGCGTCATCAATCTCGCCATAAAAACGGAATTCACCATCTTTAACGATTTGCAGTTGAACCGGCTTAATTGCGCTTCTTGTTGGTGCATATTCTATAAGTTTCCCGGTAACGGTTTCAAAATCCTTAAGACCTGCTATGGCATTTTTAATTGCCACTTTATCAGTTCCTACATCACCGATTACTTTGAATAAAACCTGGAATGCATCGTATACGGAAGCACCTACCATGTCCGGTTTAATTTTATATTTATCTATATAGGATTTTATAAAATCTTGTGTTCCTTGATCTGCCGAGTCTCTATTCATGTTTGTAGTTATAATTACACCTTCGGCATCTTTTCCTGCAATTTCTAAGAATTGGAATGAGTCTGCGCCTTCTGTTCCGATTAAGGGTACATCCAAACCCATCTTCTTCACTTGTCGTGTTATTTCCGCACTGTGCTCATAATAGTTAGCCATATAAATCAAATCCGGTTTTACTTCTTCTTTTAATTTAGTAATAATAGGTGTGAATTCCAAGTCCGCCATGGCTACTTTGTCTACTGAAACAACCTTTGCACCGCGTGCCTCGGCATATTCAGTAAAGGATTCGGAAAGTTCCTTACCAAAGTCTACGTCAACAGCAATTATGGATATTCTCTTTTTGCCTAACATTTCAACGGCTACCTTTGCAGCGGCTTTGCCTTGTACAGCACCTGCAAAAGATTGTGAAAATATGAAGTCGCCGGCTCCTGTAACTTCAGGATGTATTGCATATCCTGCAAGCATGGGCATCCCCGCTTCTTGGAATATTGGCGCACTGACTCTTGTAGGACCGCTGTAGCTTCCGCTTACAACTGCCGTGACATTGTCCTTGGTGGTCAGTTTTTGGGCAATATTAACTGCCTGCTTGGTGTCAAAACCGTCATCATATTTTACCAACTCAACCAAACGGCCGTTTATGCCGCCTTTTTCATTGATAATGCTGACAGCAAGTTCTGCAGAGTTTGTAGTGCTAAGTCCGTCTGCCGCTGCAGGACCCGTCACAGGTGCGAAAAATCCTATACGGATTGGCTCCTTGTTTTCCTCTTCGCCCGGTTCCTCATCCACCGGTGCACTTGGTTTTGGTGCACAACCGAATAGGGCAACTAACATAATGGATACCAAAAGTAACGATAAGATACGTTTAGTTTTTTTGTACATTGTTGTACCCCCTCAATTTTTTTATAAGACTCTTTTGTATACTTAGAACAAAAGGCTATGTTTATTACTATGCAAATAATATACCAAGACTATTAATTTTTCTCTTTTCCCAATATTAATTATGTTTTTATTTATTTTAATTTTTTGAAAAACAAAAAACCTATGCAGCACACCTATGGACGGATGAGCCTTTTTGGATTTTAATAAAATGTTCTTTAGAAATGATCTGCAAAAAAATTAGCCGCTTCATAACTTTACCAATTTTTATATCTTTTTATTCCATATATTATTAGGTGTAATAAATTTCTTATATATTGTATAATTTTTATACATATTGGTCTGTTTTCTCAATTTCCAACTTTTTCATCCTATAAATCAGGCTTTGTCTGATAATTCCTAAGCTTTTTGATGCCTTGCTGATATTCCAGTTATTGTTCTTCAAGCTTTCTATTATTAATTTTTTCTCTATATCTCTCAAAGTTTCCGTTAATGATTCTGTTCTTGGCCTTTTCCTCTCTATGGCATTTGAACTTAAAATCACTTTGCTTAGATAAGTTGGCATATCACTCAAAGTCAACTCTGTTTGGTTTTCTTTTGCCCTCACCATGAGATTTTCTATGGTATGCTCCAACTCCCTTACATTTCCAGGCCAATCATATGATAGAATAACCTTTTTCAGTTCCTCGGAAAGAGCCGTAATATTTCTATTCATAAGCCTATTATACTTGGTTATGAAAAATTTATATAACTCGGATATGTCCTCTCTTCTATCGCGCAAAGGGGGTATGTATAGAATCAGCCCGGCTATACGATAAAATAAGTCTTGTCTGAGTCTACCGGCTTTAATAAGTTGTAGGGGATCCTCATTTATTGCACAGATAACCCTGCAATTTATGGGTATATTGTTTACATCACCAACCTTTCGTACTTTTCTTTCCTGAAGCACCCTTAAAAGCTTTGTTTGCATTGAAACGGGCATGGAATTCAGTTCATCCAAAAATAAGGTACCGTCTCCCGCTTCCTGAAATAGCCCCGTGCGATCAATTGCCCCGGTATAAGCACCTTTTACCGCACCAAAAAGTATGCTTTCCAAAAGGTTCTCCGGAATTGCAGCACAGTTTATTCCTATAAATTGTTCCTCGCTTTTGCTACCGAAGTTATGTATGCTTTGGGCGAATACCTCTTTTCCCGTGCCGGTATCCCCGACTATCAGTACATTGTTTTCAAGCAGTGCAATTGTTTGGGCCTCTTTTATCAAGTTCGAAGTGGTCTCACTGCAGCCCACAACATCGGAAAACGTAAATGTAGTCCCATTGGTCATGGATTTTTCACTGATCCTGTACAAACCTTTTTGTATATACTTTCTTTTTAACTCTACAGTTTCAGATAATAAAGATTTAAGTTCTGTCTCATTTTTGCTTATAGAAAAAACTCCTACGCCTTCTCCTTCCTTTATAATCGGGTAAGTATTATATGATTCATATTTTGGTATGTTATTATTATATACATGCGCTTTATAAGCTTTTATTATCGGCTTTCTTGAATGAAAAACTTTTCTATGTTCAGATTCGTTTTCTATACCATATTTATAAGCATCCCAAATATATTTATTCAGCATATCCTTTGCTTTCACACCTTCAATCTTTTCCATAGCTTTATTATATATAACCACCTTGCCTTCATAATCGCTCATTATTATTCCATCATCTATGGAATTAATGATGCTTTGCAGACAATGGATTTTTACATCCTTATTTTTAAAGCTTTGAATTGATTCTATAAAAATCATATCCATGGGTAGGCCCTTTTCATATACCCTACGCCCTTTAACAATATAACAGTGCTCCGTGTAAGTCATGTTAATGCTTGTTGATTTTAGAATATCCAAAACGCTTACTCTAAAGATATCGTTAAATTTTTTCTTTATAATTTCCTGTTCTGAAAATATTCCTTTTACATAATCGTTTGCCCATACTATAATACCATTGCCGTCAAGTATTACGACGCCGTGAACGAAATCCGATAAAACACTGCCTAATGTTTTTAAATCCACTTTGATCCTCCTCAAATAGATTATTAGCAAAATCATTCGGTCTTTTTAAATAATAACCATAAAAATGACACAACAATTCCAAGTATATATGGGATAGGATAAAATGTGAATATGCTTTTCTCAAGCATGTACCGTCCACCCGAGCATAACGAGGAACAAGGACACGATGTATGGTTAGATTGTTTTTTATGTAATAGGAAAGCAGGACTTTCCTATTACATAAAAAAGCGGTTTGCACCGCTTTTTTATATCATCGTATCTAAAACAGTCTTTAAGTCGTCTATTATATCTTCTACATCTTCCAATCCTATGGAAAGTCTGACTAATGTATCGCTTATGCCGCCTTCTGCCCTTTCCTCCGGTGTATAAGGCGAGTGGGTCATTGATGCGGGGTGCTGAATAAGCGTTTCTACATCTCCCAGGCTTACCGCAAGACTGCAAAGTTTCACACCATTCATCAGCTTTCTGCCTTCTTCTATACCGCCCTTTAACTCAAATGCTATCATGGCTCCCGGTAATCTCATCTGTTTCTTTGCCAATTCATATTGCGGGAAGCTCTTAAGTCCCGGATAATAGACTTTATCTACTGCCGGATGGTTTTCTAAGAATTCCGCAACTTTCATTGCGTTTTCGCTATGCCTTTCTACCCTTAAACTTAAAGTCTTCATCCCCCTGATTATTAAAAATGCATCAAAGGGACTTATTACCGCACCCGTCATGTCTTTCAAACCGAACAGCCTGAGCTCCTTAATAAATTCCCCTGACCCTATGGCCAGACCTGCGATTACGTCCCCGTGGCCGTTTAAGTATTTCGTGGCTGAATGAACCACCACGTCCGCTCCTAATTCCAAAGGCCTCTGTATATAGGGAGAACAATAGGTGTTGTCTACCATTACCAGGCAGCCTTCATTTGTGTGGGCGATTTTGCTGACTTCTTCAAGATCTGTGATATTCATATTCGGATTTGCCGGGGTTTCCAGATAAACAACTTTTGTATTTTTCTTCATTGCCTTTCGCACATTTTCCGGATCGGAAGTATCAACAAAAGTAACCTCAACCCCGTATCTTGTGATTCCGTGACTTAAAAAAGCAAATGTACAACCGTACAGTGTTTTAGCAGCGATGACATGATCACCGGCTTTCAGAGCCGTCCATAGGGACGATACAATTGCGCCGATTCCGGAAGCAAAAGCAACTGCAGCTTCTCCGCCTTCAAGTAAAGCAATCTTCTCTTCCAATACAGAAATAGTGGGATTTCCAAGACGCGTATAGATATAGCCGTCTTCTTCCAGTGCAAATCTTCTTCCGCCCTGTTCCGCGGAGTCAAAAATAAATGTTGATGTCTGATAAATAGGTGTAGCCAAAGCACCCATCTCGTTCTTTTTCCAGCCTCCGTGTACAGCCTTCGTTGCAAAACCCATTTTACACATGTCGGAATTATCCAAAACAATACCCCCTTTTAAATTTTTTATTTTCATTTTGGATGTATTATAGTTATTCTACAATAATAATCTTTTTCCTTTATTATGACTAACAAAATGCTTACTAAAATAAATCCTTAAAAAGTAAAAGGGAGATTATTAATCTCCCCTCAGTTAAACATCTTAATGACAGCAACAGCATCCCAGCCTGGTTTCCATAAAACTTTCCAACATTTCTTTTGCAACCTCTTTTTGAAGTGTTGTCGTATCTTGTTGGTACAGTGTGAAGTACACCAAAAGCCCTCGCATGGCAGTGAGCCTATTTCCCGCTTGCTGGAAGACCACGGATATTTCACTGTCGATTACTTCATCTGTGACTTCTTCGCCCCTGGTTGCAGGCAGGCAATGCAACAACTTAGCACCTAAATTGGCCTTTTGCATCATTCTCCTGCTTATTTGATACTTTGGCATAAATATGCGGTGCCTTTCTTCTTCTGAAAGTTCACTTTCATATAGGCCATACCAAACGTCCGTATATAAGAAATCAGCTCCGGAGAGCGCCTCTTCTTCATCATCCGTTACCAGCCAGCTTCCGCCGGATTCCTGACAATTTGCCTCCATTATTTCCTTATGTACTTTCCTTAACTGAAAACCTTCAGGCCCGAAATGTACAAAATTCATACCCAATTTTGTCGTTATGAATCCAAGGGAAGCACACACTTGGGTACCATCCCCAACAAATACTACCTTTAAGTCCTCAAGTGATTTCCCTTTAGGCAGGTTTTCCACAATGGTTATCATATCCCCTATTTCCTGAGTAGGGTGATTATAGTCACTCATAGCGTTTATAACGGGGATGGACGATGCCTTTGCCAATTCTACCACTGTACTATGTTCTATAACCCTAGCCATGACTATATCGATGAGTTGCGACAACACTCTCCCGGTATCTTCAATGGTTTCATGCCCACCAAGTTGTATCATGCCAGGCCCCAAATATTGGGCATGACCGCCCAACTGTTCCATAGCTGTTTCAAAAGATACCCTGGTTCGGGTGGATGACTGTTGAAAAATCATTCCCAAGGTTTTACCTTTCATTAAAGGAGGGTTATAACCGGATTTTATGCAGTTTTTTAGTGAAATGGACAGGTCGATAATATCAACTAATTCGTGTTTGGTAAAATCATTTGTGTCTATAAAATGTCTGAGTGTCAAATTTTTTTCCTCCAATCATTTTTAATTTATACCTTTACCAAATTGAGTCATTCTCTTCATTAATATATTTTTTCATCGTTATAAAAGTTAAAAATATTATTAATCATCTTTTTAACTTAAACTAATGGGTTCTTAAATCCCCCCATTTTATAATTTCACCGTCTTTTGTTGCCAAGGCTTTAGGCGGATTCTTTTTCTGTGTCGCTAAACTCACTATTACCATAGCTGCAAAGTTTGCAAAAGCAGGTACCAAGGTAAAAAACCACTCCGGCTCCGGTACGAAGGTCCTTTCTATTATGCAGCCCGCAAAGGTTATAAGGAAGCCGATTGCCATACCGGACAATGCTCCATATGCATTAGCCTTTTTCCATATAAATGCAAATATGAAAGGAAAGAACAGGCAGTTAAACAGTATGGTAAAACTGAATACCATCAAATCATATAGTGATTCTGCATAGAAGCTCACAACCAAAGAAAGCAGGCCTATAATAAGAACGCAAATTTTTGTAACTCTTAACGCCTTTTCATCGCCGATGTTATCCCCTTTCAGTTCCTTGCCATATTTGTATATATCATTTGAAAGTATTACAGCCGATGCAAATATTGACGAACTGGCAGAGGACATAACTGTGGCTAAAAGTGACCCGACAAAAATGCCAAGACCTATAGGGTTTAAAAGGATTTTTGCCAGATAGGGTATTACCATTTCACTGTCTTCGGTAAAAATATCACCGGGGATCATTCCTTTTCCCACCATGGTAATGGCAACTAAACTAAAAAGTATAGGGATGAAGCCAATGATCCAATATAAAACGCCTGCATAAATTGAGCCGTCTCTTGCTGTTTTTTCATCTTTGGAGCTGAAGGCTCTCTGGGCTATATCGGGTGATGGGATATTTCCTAAAGCCATGCCTGCCCAGGCAGAAATATATGTGAGCCATCCCACTAAGTTTTCTCCCCTCGGAAAAAATGACCAAAACCCTTCCGGAGTAAAGTTTTTCATTTCGGCAAAACCTCCGACATGATTGATGCTTATGGGTAACAGTACAAACAAACCTAAAAGAATAATAAACATTTGTATTGTTTCCGTCCAAACCACCGCCAAAAGCCCCCCCAAATAGGTATATGCAATTATTACCAAGGCACCTATTATTATTGACAAGGAATAGGATAACCCTAAAAGGATGTTCATTACCTTGCCTATGGCGATGACTTGAACTGCTGTCCAGAGGGTAAAGGTGGGCAACATTAAGAATGAGGCTAATATTGATACCCTATCGCTATATCTTATAAGGTATAGCTCGCTGACAGAGTTAAGCCTCAATCTTCTTATAGGAGAGACGAAAAAGATCCCGATGAGTACCAGCGCCAAGCCCGCAGCAAAAGGATCTGCTATGGTTTCAAGAACTCCACCGTGATAGGCTGCACCGGCAGAGCCGAGCACCGTGCCGCCTCCCCAAAAAGTTGCAAACAAAGAACCTGTAATTGCCCAAGTTGGTACATTCCTGCCGCCGACAAGATAATCGTCCAAGTCTTCCACTTTTCTGTTTATAACAAAACCTATAACAACCATACCTATTAAAAACAACAAAATTATTATAATCTCGGTTAAATGGGGCATAAACACGCCTCCTTTAATGCTTTACGCCTTTCCTGTATAAACCTACTCCGATCAAAACCGTTATAAGAGTACCAACTATCAAAGTTGTATAATAAATTCTGGGGTCATAGCTTTCATCAGGTAAAAACAAAAAACCTATTGATGCGGCTATAAATATTTCACCTATAAAAGCAGATAGCTTTAATCCAAAATCACCGCCGGGCACTTTGTAGGGTCTTTTAGTTTCTGTATCTTTTTTCCTTAGTTTAACTGCTGATGGAAATAGCCAAAGATAAGGCATTAAGAATACTACAAAACTAAAAGCCAAAATAGTCCAGAATATCTCGTTTGCATCTTCACTTAGTGCAAAATTCACTATTACAAGGAAGCTGGAAATAAAGCCATATATATAATATGCATAATCAGCGGTGCCGTATTTGGGATGCCTATGTGCCAAAAGGCCTGATTTTGTATCTAGGTTTGCCGAGGTGAGAACTTCCGTGCCGCCCATGGTCCATGATATCATGTTGGTTAACAATGTATACAAGGCAAATGCTGTTATTAGTTTAAACACAAAGAGTCCCGCATTGCCAAATATTGTAGTCAGTTCTTCCAATGCAAATAAAAACCCATCCACAGGATCGATTGTATTTGCCGGCATTGCAGCTAATATACCAAATGTTCCTATTATATACATGGCAGCAATCAAAATTCCGGCAAAAATAGTCATCAGGGGTATATTTTTTTCAGGATTTTCAATTTTGCTTCCCACAGTGCTGATGAGCTCAAATCCCATCAAATTGTATACGATAGTCGTAGAATACAAAAGTGTGTTATCCAAGGAGGGTATAAAGGATGCAAAGCTGAAGTCATTTTTAAATCCGAATTCCAAACCATAAATAACACCAAAGATACCAAAGGCTAAAAGTATTCCTACTTTTAAAATTGCACCTAAGTTTGTGAATTTTACACTTATATCTATACCTCTTATATTAATAAAGATTGTTATCCAGCCAAGGGCTACCGCCATTATAGCCATGGTCCAATTTGACATGTCAGGAAAAAAGGCATAGGCAAACCAGTAAGCAAAGGCCACATAAACGGCAGGCATCCACATGGCTACATTGACCCAGTAAAACCATCCGACCAATGTAGCGCTAAATTCACCATAAGCCCTATTTACCCAGGCATAGATTCCGCCATCATCGGGATACGCCGCTCCCAATTCAGCACTGATTAAACCATAGGGTATAAAGAAAAGTATTGCTGTAAATGCCCATATAGTGATTGAAGACACTCCGATTATGGCAGGTGCCACAAATGTATCTATTACCAATATGCTGCACACAGTAAAAAGTATAATCTCGACTAAATTTACTTTTGGTGTAGATTCTTCCAAATCAGTACCTCCCAACAAATTAATTTATTTTTAACAATAACAATTAGATTTCGTTTGATGTTTGATATATAAGTCCCGACATTTCAACAAAGTTAATGTATGGTAAAATGTCATATTCAAATATTTCAGGCAGGATGGCTGTACTTTGCCATCCCGCATCAAATTCAAAACTGTTTCTATACTAATTGAAGTATTTTGCAATGTTTTAGCCCATTGGCTGCTGTTGTGTTATACAGTGGATATTCCCGCCGCCCAATATAACTTCTCTTGCAAATACACCAACTACTTCCCTATCGGGGAATAGTTCTTTTAACATGTTTTCTGCCAGTTTATCGTATTCCTCATTGCCAAAATATGGGAATACAATACCGCCGTTTGCAATATAAAAGTTTACATAGGATGCTGCCTGACGGTCCCCCTCTTCTCTTGGCAAAGTACCTTCAATTACTTCTATACCTTTACTTTCTTCTGCTGTAATAGTAACCGGCGGACTGGGCACAAGCATCTTGTGAATCTTAAACTTACGCCCCTTGGCATCAGTTTCGTTAATTAAATGATCATAAACCTCTTTGGATATTTCATGCTGGGGATCATTTTCATTATCGGACCAGGCAATTATGACCTCTCCGGGTTTGACAAAACAGAAAATATTGTCGACATGCCCGTTGGTCTCGTCATTATAAATACCCCTGGGAAGCCAAACTACTTTTTCGACATTTAAATATTCTTTCAAAAATTCCGTCATCTCGTCTTTATTCATGTGTGGATTCCTGCCGCCGCTCAGGAGGCACTCTTCAACCACAACCAAGGTACCCTCACCATCCACATGAATGGCTCCCCCCTCCATTACAAAGTCCGGGGTTCTGTATGTATCTACTTCTTCTATTTCGCATATCTTTTGGGCAACCTTATCATCCTGATCCCACGGGAAATACAATCCGTCGTAAAGCCCGCCCCAAGCATTAAAAGCCCAGTCAACCGCTCTCACGTCCCCTTTGTCATTAACTAAAAAGGTCGGCCCGATATCCCTCATCCATGCATCATCGTTTGACATTTCCACAACCCTTATATGATCCGGCAACATGAACCTTGCATTATCATACTGTGATCTGGACACAACCATCGTTACCGATTCAAATTTTGAAATGGCCTTTGCTACTTCAACAAAAGCAGCTTGTGCCGGCTTGCCTCCATACCTCCAGTTATCAGGCCTTTCCGGCCATACAATCCAACATTGTTTGTGTTTTTCAAATTCTCCGGGCATTCTGAAACCATCCTGTTTTGGTGTCGTATCTGTAATTCTTCTTGCCATATGTTTTCTCTCTCCTTTTCTTTTAGGTGTTAGGGGTAAGCTCTTTCAACAAGATCCTGCTGTAATTTTAGATTTTCTCGGTTGATATTATAATTTGATAAATGGATAAAATATATTCATAAAATGAAAAATATGGTGCCTGACATGACAGTTACTAAATACTTGAAGGATTTATTTATAAATGATATTGTAGCGCGAAAAAATGTGAAACTTGAATCTTTAGGGTAAATAAATTAGAAAACATATTTACCATAAGGTTTATATGCAATTTATTCTATTTTCGAAATCACAAATGCTGATTGTTTTATATTAGCCTGAATTGTAAAAGTAAAGTA
>LSQX01206374.1_pt1 | contig 13364 bp, 11 predicted proteins | sample 654561 | NCBI WGS metagenome assembly LSQX01 (sample SAMN04489861, study PRJNA283612) | anaerobic digester metagenome | isolation source: 4 biogas reactors fed with cattle manure at either 37C or 55C with and... | place: Denmark: Kongens Lyngby | collected 2014 | reverse complement strand
CGAGGTGGACTCGATGTAGCCGGTCACCGCCAGCTCAATCGTGAGCACGGTGGTGCCGAGTGCCGCGCCCGTGGTTTCGCCAGCGGTCCAGACGCCGCTGAAGACACCGGCTCGACCGTCCCCGGCGGCCGTGACACGGTCGGGGAGGGCCGGGTCGTTCCCAGCAGCGTCTCGACGCTCAGCGGCCCGGTCTGCCGCGTCGACACTGATGACGTCGGGCAGCATCGCCATCGGGAGGGTCTGCATCCCCGCGTAGGCAGCACCTGCCAGCGCGATCGGGGCCACTATCCACCACCCTGGAGCCCACGTCATCACCACGAGCGCAAGGGCTGCGCACAGGTATATGGTGCTCGCGATTGCGAAACCACGCTCTTTACCGATCCTGTTTGCCACGCGCTGCCAGATCGGGGTGACCAACAGCGCTGGGGCAATGAGCGCGACGAAGAGCACGGTCACCGCCCCCTCACTGCGCAGCACCCAGGTTGCGACAAATTGAGCACCCGCGAGCATGAGACCCGTGGCAAGCGCCTGCAGCATGAAGGTGGCCAGCAGCGCTCGAAACGGCTGGCTCTCTCGTAGGACGGTAACGCCATCGCGATAGTGACTCAGCAGCGACGCGCGGTTAGCAGTTGTGACGCGGTGAGGCTTGGTTGAGATCGGATCGAACGACACATCGCGTGGGGCGGTGGTCGCGGCGATCCAGAGCCCGATACCGAGCACCACCGCGGCAACAATCGCCATCACGAGATAGCCGAGCGGTGGATCCTCGGGAAACATACCGCGAATCTCGGGCCCACCCGCACCAAACAGCAGGATTGCGAAGGTTAAGACGACCACACGCCAGGTCAGTAGGCGGGTGCGCTCCTGGTAGCCGGAGGTGAGTTCGGCGGGGAGTGCGATATATGGCACCTGGAACAGGCTGAAGAACGTGGCGGTGCCGATGAACGCGATGAGCACCCAGAGCGCGCTGATCCAGGGTGAGAGCCCGGGCGGAACCGCGAAGGTGAGTACGAACATGAACGGGAGTCCGATGGCACCAATTTGCATAAATCGTCGTCTGGAACCGGTGTGTGCGAATGATCGGTCGCTGAGCCCACCGATCACCGGGTCGATGAGCACATCCCAGATCTTGGCTCCGGTAACGATGAGGCCGGCGACGATTGCAGCCACCCCGAGTGAGTCAGTCAGGTAGTAGACGAGCACGAGCCCGGGCAGCGTGGCGTAGCCGCCGGTACCGAGCGAGCCGGCCGCAAATCGTGCGACGAGACCGCGGGGGAGCCGCTCAGCAGTTGCCGCTCCTGTGACAGGAACTGCTTCGCCCGCTGCGTGCGATGAACTCATTCCCTCAGCGTAGCGTCAGTGTGGTGATCCACAAGGAACCACCACGCGGCTCACTCAATCGGCCAGTCAAAGACCCTGAGCGCTGAGGTAGTCGAGCATCTTCTGGGTCGCATCAGGATCAGCCATCGCTTGCAGCAACTCGGGGGACTGCCCGAAGGCCATCAGTGAGACGACCAATGCCGCGATGAACGCAAGCGCGCCAGCTACCAGGGGCAGCCAGAACGTGAGTTTTCGCGCTCGTAGCCGCTGGATCGAGGCAATGAGGGTGACTGCGTAAATTGCGAGCATGATGATTGCGCCCACCGTGCCAATGGTCGACACCGATGCGGGAACCGTAAACCCTTCAATCCCAAAAATTTCGGCCGCTTGCGACACCTGAGCCGGCATCTGCATGGCCGAGAACCCGAGGTTGAGTGCGCCGAACGCTCCCAACACCAAGAGCACAATCGAGACGATGCGGTCAGCGGTTCGCTTTGGCGGTGTCGGGGTGGCTCCTGCTGGGGTCGCGGTCACACCGAGTTGCTGCGGTGCATGCTGGTGCGGCTGCGAACTAGTCGGGGCCGAGGGCTGAGGCGCAGCACGGTAAGGCTCACCCTGCCCGGGCTGCGACTGAGCGGGGTTGTACGCGTTCGGTGCGGGAGGCTGTGCACCGGTTGCCCCGGCTGCGCCTGCCACCGGAGCGGTGATTGGAGTGCCAGCGGCTCCGCTCACACCGAGGTTGTGTGGCACGCCGGGCAGGCGCCCGGCCGCAGCGGGTGCTCCGGTGTGCGCCGGTGTCGTAGCTGGCGCAGGCGTCGCAGGAGCGGGTGTCTGCGGGGGCACTGCCGATGAGCCTTCGGATCCCGCGGCAGTGGTCGTCAGGTCGCTGACGGATGATGCCGATTCAGATGACTCCGTTGTGTCGGGTGCTGTCGAGGCATCTGGTGCTGCTTCCTCGGTGTCGGCATACTCGCCGTAGCGAGGCTGCGGACGCCCGCCCTGCGGCTCTGCCACTAGGCACTCACCGACTTGCCGGCGCTGCCAAGCTGCTCAGCCGCCTGTGCGATGCGCGCGGCCATATTGGTTTCGGCGAGCTTGCCGTAGGCACGGGGGTCATACAGTTTCTTATTGCCGACCTCACCATCGATCTTCAGCACACCGTCGTAGTTCTTCAGCATGAAGTCAACGACAGGGCGGGTGAAAGCGTACTGGGTGTCGGTGTCAATGTTCATTTTGATGACGCCGTGTGAAACCGCGGTCGCGATTTCTTCAGCCGATGAGCCCGAGCCGCCGTGGAACACCAGGTCGATCGGCTTCTCGCCGGTGCCATATTTCGTCGCGAGCCCCGCCTGAATCTCGCCGAGCAGTTCGGGGCGCAGCTTCACATTGCCGGGCTTGTAGACGCCGTGCACATTGCCAAAGGTGAGCGCCGCCATGTAGCGACCCTGGTCGCCCAAGCCCAGCGCCTCCACCATGGCGATCGCGTCGTCGAGCGTGGTGTACAACTGCTCATTGATTTCGTGGGCGATGCCGTCTTCTTCGCCACCAACGACCCCGACCTCGACCTCGAGGATAATGCCGAGCTCCGCCATGCGAGGCAGGAGATCCTGGGCGATCTCGAGGTTTTCCTTGAGTGGCACCGCCGAGCCGTCCCACATGTGCGACTGGAAGTAGGGCAGACCGCCCTCGGCGACGCGCGCCTCGCTGGCGGCCACCAGCGGCAGCACAAAACTGTCGAGGTGCTGCTTGGGGCAGTGATCGGTGTGCAACGCGACGGTCACGTCGTAGGCCTGTGCCACTTCTTCTGCAAACTTCGCGAAGGCGATCGCTCCGCCCACGCGGTTCTGCACCGTGTGACCTGCGAAGTAGTCGGCGCCGCCGAAGCTCACCTGCAGGATGCCGTCACTGCCTGCCTCGGCGAAGCCCTGCAGTGCGGCGTTGAGCGTCTGTGAACTGGACACGTTGATTGCGGGAAAGGCGAAGCCGCCTGACTTCGCAGCATCGAGCATCGCGGCGTACTGTTGCGGGGTGGCGACGGGCATGAACACGGCCTTTCTTCGAGGGAGTGACCACAGAGGTGCTGATCCGCACTCAAGTCTAGGCGGTGCGGATCACAAAGACCGCTCAGCGGCACTACGCTGGTCACTATGAATGAACAGACTTCGCTCGACAACTGGCAGCCCGATCGCAACCTCGCGATGGAGCTCGTGCGAGCCACCGAAGCAGCAGCGATTCGTGCGACCCCCTGGGTTGGCCGCGGAGACAAGAACGCTGCAGACGGGGCTGCCGTTGACGCGATGCGACGGTTTCTCAGCACTGTCTCGATGCGTGGCACCGTCGTCATTGGTGAGGGTGAGAAAGATGACGCCCCCTGGCTGTACAACGGCGAAGAGGTCGGCAACGGCTTGGGTGCCGAGTGCGACGTCGCAGTCGACCCGATTGATGGCACCCGTCTCACCGCAGAGGGTCGCCCCGGCGCGCTGTCGGTGATCGCAGTTGCTGATCGCGGCAGCATGTTTGATCCCTCGGCAGTCTTCTATATGGACAAGCTGGTGTGTGGCCCCGAGGGTGTGGGCGTGGTTGATATCGAACGCCCCATCGGTGAGAACATTCGTGCGCTTGCCCGCGCAAAAGGCGTCGATGTGGATGACATTCGAGTCGCGGTGCTTGACCGCCCCCGCCACGAACAGCTGATCGCTGATATTCGTGCTGCGGGTGCTGGTACCCGGCTGATCATGGATGGTGATGTCGCAGCTGGTGTGAACGCGGCGCAGTGGAACTCAACGGTCGACCTCGCAGTAGGCGTCGGTGGCACCCCCGAGGGCATCATCACCGCGTGCGCGGTGAAGGCGCTCGGCGGTGTGATTCAGGGCAAGCTCTGGCCAAAAGACGACGAAGAGCGTGAGCAGGCGCTCGCCGCCGGGCACGATCTTGATCGGGTGCTTCACGCAAATGACCTCGTGAAGAGCGACAACGCGTATTTCGTGGCTACCGGGATCACCGCCGCAGACTTCCTCGACGGTGTGCAGCGCCGCGGCCCATTCTTGCGTTCAGAGAGCGTCGTGATGCGCTCGTTCACCGGCACGATTCGCCGCGTGATCACCGACCAGCTGCCCGACCGCTGGGATTCACCCACCGACTAGCGCGGGGATCGCGTTGCACTGCACCCAGAGCAGCGCGGCACCTACAGCTTGAGCGGAATCGCCTTGAGTTGCTGGATGCGCAGGCCCGTCGCTTTGGCGAGCGCAGTGAGGTCGGCTGCCTCGTGTCTGCGCGCCGCATCAATCATGATTGCTGCGCAGGCTTCGGCATCGGCGAGCGCCTCGTGGTGGGCAAACTCGCCGAACCCGGCGGCCTCGGCCGCGAGGGGAAGTCGATGTGAGGGAATGTCGTAGGTCTTGCGTGAGACCAGCACACTGCAGAGATAGCGCAGCTTTGGCGTTGGCATGACCGTATGTGCGCAGGCCGACTTAATGACCCCCATGTCGAAGCCAGCGTTGTGAGCGACCGCAATATCGTCGCCAATGAACTCGCGGAGGGTGTCGAGTTGTTCAGCCCAACCCGGGGCGCCCGACACCATCTCGGGGGTGATGCCGTGAATCTTGATGTTGAACGGTTGAAATGTCGCGTGCTCAGCCGGTGGCTGGATGAGCCACTGGGCTCGATCGACCACTTTGCCTGCCCGAACCCGCACGAGCCCGACAGAGCATGCTGAGGCTGCGTTGCTGTTGGCGGTCTCAAAATCGATGGCGGTGAAATCTACTGGCACGTCATCAACTGTGGCACACACCGCTGACAGTGCGTCACGCGGGGCGCTGTCACAGTGATCAGCGCGTAGAATGAACCATCGTGGCTCTTACAATCGGAATCGTCGGCCTGCCCAATGTTGGCAAGTCCACCCTCTTTAACGCACTCACTCACAACGATGCGCTCGCTGCGAACTACCCGTTCGCGACGATCGAGCCGAACATCGGGGTGGTGAACCTTCCTGATCCTCGCCTCGCTACCTTGGCCGAGATTTTTGGCAGCGAACGCCTGCTGCCCGCACCCGTGAGCTTCGTTGATATCGCTGGCATCGTACGCGGTGCGAGCGAGGGCGAGGGGCTCGGAAATCAGTTCCTCGCGAACATTCGCGAGGCTGACGCGATCGCCCAGGTGGTGCGCGGGTTCAGCGACCCCGATGTGGTGCACGTCGATGGCGCGGTCAACCCGTCAAGTGACATGGAGACGATTAACACTGAGCTGATTCTCGCCGATATGCAGACCGTCGAGAAGGCGCTTGTGCGGTATGAAAAGGAACTCAAGGGCAAGAAGATCGACGTCTCGGTCGTTGAGACTGCCCGCGAGGCGATGGCTGCGCTGAATGACGGCAAGCTGCTCTCACAGACGAGCATCGACCTGGAGCCGATTCGTGAGCTCGGCCTGTTGACGGCGAAGCCGTTCTTGTATGTGTTCAACGTCGATGAGGGTGTGCTTGGCGACACCGCTCGGCTCGCTGAACTTGCTGAACTTGTCGCGCCTGCGAAGGCGATCTTCCTCGATGCGAAGCTCGAGAGCGAGCTCATTGAGCTGTCTGATGAAGACGCGCAGGAGATGCTCGAGTCAACCGGTCAGACCGAGAGTGGCCTGAACCAGCTTGCCCGCATCGGCTTCGACACCCTGGGCCTGCAGACCTACCTCACCGCCGGGCCGAAAGAGGCGCGCGCCTGGACGATTCCGAAGGGCGCAACGGCGCCGCAGGCTGCCGGTGTGATTCACACCGACTTCGAGAAGGGCTTCATCAAGGGCGAGATTATTTCGTTCGATGACCTCGTCGAGGCTGGCTCGGTTGCCGAAGCCCGCGCAAAGGGCAAGGCCCGCATGGAGGGCAAGGAATACGTCATGCAAGACGGAGACGTCTGTGAGTGGCGTTTCAACGTCTAGTCACGTTGCATCATCGTGCCCGCGACGTGACGCGTCTCGGGGTGCGTGTTGTCATTGCAATCCATGATCTGCGGCGACGTGCTCGAATGCTGCTTCGGAGCTGCCGCTCAATTCGCCCTCGATGCCCGACCGGGCGACCGCGTCGGATTTCTCGACCAAGGGCTGGCCTTTACTCCTGACCACCCCCACGATTGGACGCTGCTGATCGGCGATGAGACCGCGCTGCCCGCGATCGCCGGTATCTGTCGCTCACTTCCTCGCAGTGCGCGCGGGCTTGCGATCATCGAGATCCCCACCGCCGGAGACCGCCAGGAACTCTCTGCGCCGCCCGGCATGGAGATCAGTTGGATCCACCGCGATGAGTCGCCCGAGGCTCCTGCGCGACCGGGTGAGCTTGCCCTCCGGGCCCTCACGACGGCGAATTTGCCCGATGGGGCGGTGCATGCGCACGCCATCGGCGAGTCTGCGCTGGCAACCGGAGCGCGTCGACACCTCGTCCAGCAACGAGAGGTGCCGAAACGTAATATCGATTTCGTTGGCTATTGGCGGCACGGGCGACCTGCTACCAGCTAGGCTCCTGCGTACGCCTGCTGCTCCTCTATTTTTCGGGGCTCGTTGGAGAGACTCGTTGCAAGACGAGAGTCGGGCTCACTCTGTCTGAGTGCTGATCGTGCCGGGCAAAGGTGTATGCCGAGGGTAGAGTCAGAGAACGTAAACCATCGTTCTGAGTGCTGAAGAAAGTGAGTGGAGATTTCATGCCTGATTCATTGCCACCGTGCCCGGAGTGTTCGGAGGCCTACACCTACGAGCAGGGTGCGCTGCTCGTGTGCCCCATGTGCGGCCATGAGTGGTCGGCGGAACAGCAGGATGAGGCAGGCGCTTCTGAAGGCTTCGACGATGCGATCATCCGGGACGCCGTCGGCAACGTGCTCTCTGACGGTGACGCCGTCACACTTGTGAAGACCGTCAAGGTGTCGGGCGGTGGCGGTGGCACCATCAAGGTCGGCACGAAGGTGTCCGGCATTCGATTGAACGCTGGGGGAGCGGGCGGCCACGACATCGATGCTCGTGTGCCGGGCTTCGGCAATATGCAGCTGAAGTCGAGCGTGGTGAAGCGCGTCAACTGAACTGTGGGGTTGCGGTGCGCTCTGGCGGGCTTCTCGCGTGCGTCCTGAAATTGTGAAATTTTTGGAATAGTTTCCCGTGCAGCCTGGTTGCATTACTTGAATTGTCAACCAAATTGAAAGTGGACACCTCATGCGCATCGCAGTTACCGGAGCAACCGGCCACCTCGGCGGACACGTCATCGACTCACTCATCGTTCGCGGTGTGGCACCCGCAGACATCGTTGCCGTTGTGCGCAACGAAGCGAAGGCAGCGAACCTTGCCGAACGCGGCATCACCATCGCGGTTGCCTCGTACGAAGATCAGGCCGCGCTCGCGAACGCGCTTGAAGGCGTCGATCGGCTCGTGCTCGTCTCGGGCAGCGAAGTTGGCCAGCGACTTGCTCAGCACACCAACATCATTGCCGCTGCGAAGCAGGCTGGCGTGACGTTCATCGCCTATACGAGCCTCTTGAACCTCGACACATCGAAGCTTGGCTTGGTGCCCGAGCACCAGGGCACCGAGGCGCTGCTCGCAGAGAGCGGTATCGACCACGCGGTGCTGCGCAACGGCTGGTACTGGGAGAACTACGCGTCAGCGATCGATTCGGGCAAGGCTGCCGGAAAATTCTTCGGAGCCGCGGGTGACGCGAAGGTCTCGGGTGCAGCCCGTAAGGACTACGCTGATGCCGCAGCCGCGGTGATCACGAGTGACGGGCACACCGGCAAAGTCTACGAACTCGCTGGCGCGCCGGCGCTTACCTACCCTGGTATCGCGGCTGAGGTAGCGAAGGTCATCGACCAGGACGTGGTCTATGTGGATCAGTCGGTTGAGGATTACCAGGCGACCCTCGAAAGCTTCGGTCTTCCGGCAGACATTGCTGCAATGGTCGCAGGCATGGAACCTCCGATTGCCGAGGGCGCACTGTACTCCGAGAGCACCGACCTGGAGGAACTGATTGGCCGTCCTTCGACCTCACTCTCTGAAGCGCTCTCGGCATAACTCACCGTTTGCGCTTCCACGCGCAGTCGGTAGCGTAGAAGCGTGACCGAACACTCAGCAATTCACTCGACGCTCGTTGGCGATCTCACCAGCGAGCGTCGAGTGGTGTTTTTGCACGGGCTCTTTGGGCGGGGCAGAAACTTTCAACGGATCGCCGCGGGTCTTGAGCCGGAGGCGCAGAGCCTACTGGTTGATTTGCCGAATCACGGCGCATCGGCCTGGACTGACACGCTCAGCTACGAGCAGATGGCTGACAGCGTTGCGGCGCACCTGCGACAGGGATTCGCCGCATCGGGCCCAGTCGACGTGGTGGGTCATTCGATGGGTGGCAAGGTCGCTATGGTGCTCGCACTGCGACACCCCGATCTCGTGCGCAGGCTCGTCGTGGTCGATATTTCCCCGGTGAGTACTGGTTCGTCGAGAGGAGAGTTTGGTCACCTGCTCTCGTCGCTTGCGGGCCTCGATCTCGCTGCGGTCTCGTCGCGTGCCGACGCTGATGCAGCGCTGAGCGGGCCGATCGGCCACCCCACGGTTCGCGGGTTTCTCCTGCAAAACCTGCAGCGCACCGACACCGGTTTTGCGTGGCAGCCAAATCTCGCGCTCTTGCACGGCGAACTCGACACAATCATGGGGTTCCCGCAGATCACTGACCAACAGTTTTCTGGTCCGGTGCTGTGGATCCGAGGTGCAAATTCTGACTATGTGCGAGACGAAGACGCCCCGGTCATGCGGGCCCTGTTTCCCAAGACCGTGCGTGTGACGGTGCGCGACGCGGGCCACTGGGTGCACTCGGAACAGCCTGAGCAGGTCATCGCATCGTTGCGTCACTTTTTGTTTGCAGGCTGAGCGAAATGCGCGGAATTCTGGCACGTTCTGTAGTCTGTCAGGGTGAATGACGAAGAACTGCGTGCGTTTCTGAACTCTGCGCGACCCGCACAAGGGACAGCGCCGGCCGACGCGACTGCGTCTGCAGACGCCGAGGTGAGTGGCGATGAATCGCTGCTTCCGCCCGGTGAGCCGATCGAGCCATCACCCACGGACCAGACCTCTTCTGCAGGGAACGCTGCTGAGCAGGAGGGCGGCCTGCGCGTACCGAGTTTTGACGAGTTGATGGGCATTGGCGCCCCTGCTCGGAGCGAATCACGGGCCGAAGAGCCGCGCCCGGCACTCATCACAGACCCTGCTCCGGCTCAGGCTCCCGCTCAGGCCCCTGCGTCAGTGCCCGAAGAGTTGCATGATGAACCGACCGATGACTCCGATGAGCTGACGCTCGAGTCGCTGTTTGATGTTGACGACGCGGTGACCCCCGCAGATGACTCGCAACAGGTTGAAGACGAACTGGTGCCACTGGTGCTCCCCGGCTTCTCGCCCGACCCGCAGCGTTCGACTCCGTTGCCTCCCGTGTTCCGGCCAGAGCCTGCCGTTCCTGCGGCGCCCGCTACACCGGCGCCAGCTACACCCGTGCCCACCGCGGAGCCGGTGCATACCGACCCCGCACCTACGCAGCCGTTCGAGGTGCCGGGTGCGCCTGCGGCCCAGGCTTCACCGCAGCCTGCCACTCCTGCGGTGCAGGCCCCCGCAGAGCCTGTTCCGGCACGACCGGTCGGGCCAGTCGTGCCGGTTGCGGCAGCGGCTCCGCGACGTGCCGTCGAACCAACGACTCCAACCGAGCCCGATGTATTTGCCTCGATTGGCTTGGGCGGGCCTGCCGAGACCCCGGCTCCCTCAGAGACGGGTGGCGGCGGTGGCGATGAATATGAGCCCATCGCGGTGACCGGTGGCCGCGGTGGCGGCCGTAAGGCGCTCCCATGGGTCATTGTCGGTGGCGGCGCAATCATTGCACTGGTCGCTTCCGTGCTGGTGATCAATGGCGTGCGCGGCAGCGAGACCGATCCCACGCCCGCTCCCGCTCCGACAACGACTGCGACCGAAGCGCCGACCGAAACCGAAGAACCTCAGCCGAGCGAGACGGAGACGCCTGCCACCGAGGAACCGAGTGGCGAAGTGCCAGCCGTTGACGTGGGTCCGACCTGGACGCTGTCGATCCCGCAGTGGAGCCTCGATGTTGATATGTCGAACCGCTACGGCGGACGAACACCGTATGTGCTGAGCGATGGCAATAGCCGGGCTATGTTCACCCTGCCGCTCGCAGAATCACTGCCTGATTCTTGTGCGCACGCCCGAGAGCCAAATGTGTGGGGGCTGCAGAGAAACGACGATGGCACACTCGAAGCGATTCGCCCCGAGCCGCGGTGTGCCGACGCAGACGCCGCTGCCGTCTATGACACCCTGTGGGGGCTCATGGACGCAACCGCGAAGAGCGCTCGCCCCATGCAGTAATCAGCTCTGCCTCAGTGAGTGGTGACCCCTCAGCTAGCTTGAGAAGCCGAAGAATTCGGGCCACCACGCAACGGCAAGGGGATACCCGACGAAACTCACGATGTCGAGCACCCAGTGAGCGATGATCAGCGGCAGCGCTCGGCCCCAGCGATGGTAAGCCCAACCAAACACGAGGCCCATCACGATGTTGCCGATGAACCCGCCGAAGCCCTGGTAGAGATGGTAGGTGCCTCGAAGCACCGCGCTCGCGATGATCGTGGCGACGGGGCCCACGCCAAGCCGTTTCATGCGATTGAAGAAGTAGGCGACGACGATGAGCTCTTCGCCGAGCGCGGCTTTGAGTGCCATGAGCACGAGCACTGGCACCGTCCACCAGTAGGTGTTGAGCGCTGCCGGCACCACGTTCACGTTGATGCCGATCTCGCGAGCAAACACATAGAAGACGAGGCCGGGGATACCGATGGCGGCGGCCAGCAGCACGCCGAAGCCGGTCTCGTGAGCCCACCAATTCTGCTTCATACCTGGCACGCGGCCGAGGCCGAGCGCGCCAAGGTGCGGTGTTCGGTCTCGCCACAGTAAGAAGATGACGAGCGCGACCGGCGCCAGGCCGAAGGCGAAACTGAGCAGTTGATAGGTGAGGTCAAAAAGGGGTCGCTCAGCCAGCGGTCGGTTGATCGTCGCGGTTTGTGAGGCGAGCGCGGCTTCCCTCGTCACCCGCTCCGTGATCTGCACGATCGCATACACGGCCGAAGCGCCAAATGAGAGCGCCAACACGATGGTGAGTTCCCAGCGAATGCGGGAGGCAGACAGGTGCGAGGTCACGGAGCTATCGTATCGGCCGCTTCTCTGCTGGATTGTGCGGTACTGACAATGCGCATTGTCTCGATCCGTTCACGATTTGTTTACTTCCAGCTCGCAGTAAGGTGCGTGTGTCGTTCGTCTCGATACTGTTATCAGGTTCCCAACTCACTGATGTGTTGGCTCGCAGCAGGCACTCTCTCTGACCGCCTGTGCGACTGTGCCGCTGAGCGTGAGTGCACCGTGGCTATCCGCTGATAGTCAGCCGTGTACCGCACCTGAGGTGAGTTCGCACATCGTGCGTCAGGGCAGTCTGGGACAGACGAAATACCGTTTCCGTGTTCGGCACGCGTACCCTTCGCGTGACAGAGCGGAAGATATGAGAGGAAGATCAGTGAAATCATCACGGATCGGACTGGGCGCTTTCGCCCTGGTCACCGCTAGTTCGCTGGCGCTGGCCGGTTGTGCTTCAGGCAGCACCGGCTCAGACGATAGCGCTGCCGCGGGCGGCGCCATCACCATCGGCACGACCGAGGTTGTGACCTCGCTCGACCCCGCTGGCGCCTACGACAATGGCTCGTTCGGCATCATGACGAACATCTACCCGTTCCTGCTGAACAACCCCATCGGATCAAGCGATGTCGCGCCTGATATTGCTGAATCGGCAGAGTTCACCGCACCGACGCAGTACACCGTCGTGCTCAAGGACGGCCTGACCTTCGCGAACGGCAACGAACTGACCGCTTCGGATGTGAAGTTCACCTTCGATCGTCTCGTCGCGATCTCTGATGCGAACGGCCCGCAGGACCTGCTCGCCAACCTCGACAGCGTTGAGGTCGTTGACGACACCACCGTCGTATTCAACCTGCTGTCAGAGAACGATCAGACCTTCCCGCAGGTGCTCTCGAGCCCCGCTGGTCCGATCGTTGACGAGGAAGTGTTCGCTGCCGACGCCGTCACCAGTGACACCGACATCGTGGCTGGCAAGCCATTCGCTGGCCAGTACACGCTCGAGAGCTTCGACAAGGGCAACCTTGCGGCGTACAAGGCAAACCCCGCGTACCAGGGTCTCTGGGGCGCTCCTGAGACTGACGAAATCAACGTGAAGTACTTCGCTGGCGAGTCAAACCTCAGCCAGGCGATCGAGACCAAGGCAGTGGACGTTGCGTTCCGTAGCCTCTCGGCAACCGACGTTGAGAAGTTCGAGAGCACCGACGGTCTCTACGTTGTCAAGGGCCCGGGTGGCGAGATTCGCTACATCGTGTTCAACTTTGGCATCCAGCCCTTCGGTGAGCTCACCGGCGAGGCTGACGTCGAGAAGGCACTCGCAGTGCGCCAGGCAGCCGCTGACCTCATTGACCGAGAGAAGCTCTCGGAGCAGGTCTTCCTCGGCACCTACACCCCCCTCTACAGCTATGTGCCTGAGGGCCTGACCGGTGCAACCGATTCGCTGCTCGGCCTCTACGGCGACGGCGAGGGCGGCGCAGACGCTGCTCGTGCGGCTGAGCGTCTCGCAGCAGCGGGCGTTGAGACCCCGGTTGAGCTCAACCTGCAGTACGCGGGCGAGCGCTACGGTGCTGCTTCGGCAGAAGAGTACGCGCAGATCAAGGCTCAGCTTGAGGTCGATGGCTTGTTCACCGTGAACCTGCAGTCAACCGAGTGGGGCCAGTTCACGCAGGACCGTACCCAGGACATCTACCAGGCTCACCAGCTGGGTTGGTTCCCTGACTACTCGGACGCTGACAACTACCTGACCCCGTTCTTCTTGAACGGCGGCTTCCTCGCGAACCACTACAACAACGACGAGGTCAACGCGCTGATCCTCGAGCAGCTGGCTACACCAGACGCTGCCGAGCGCACCGCGATGATCGAGCAGA
>LSQX01115400.1_pt1 | contig 13364 bp, 7 predicted proteins | sample 654561 | NCBI WGS metagenome assembly LSQX01 (sample SAMN04489861, study PRJNA283612) | anaerobic digester metagenome | isolation source: 4 biogas reactors fed with cattle manure at either 37C or 55C with and... | place: Denmark: Kongens Lyngby | collected 2014 | reverse complement strand
CCGGGTGAATCCAGAGCACCCCAGACAGGCAGGCTGACAAACAAGGAGTGATCATACACATTGATGCTGGCCCGCTCAATCACGGTTCCGGCAACAGGACAAAAACTCAGTTGTGACACAGCTCCGGACTGGAACATAGCATTCATGTAGATGTTGACTGTGCCGGGTTTCGCAGCAGCAACCTCCTGGTAGGCAAAATCGATGTGGCTGTAATCTGATCCGGCCAAGTGCCTGACCATGTCTATGCCATGAATTGCTGTTGTGGAAAAATCATCATCTGTCCGGCCGCTGCGGAAAAATTCATACTTGATATAGTTGATGTCACTGTTCTTCCAGTAGCAATCCAGTATCTGTTTCAAGCGAACAGCAAGGGGGAAATACCTTCTGTTAAAAGCGACCTGATTGGGAACTTTCTTCTTGTCGGCTGCTTCGATCATCTGCATCGTTTCCCGCCTGGTCAGGCCTGGCGGTTTTTCCAGCATCAGGGGATACCCTTTTTCCAGGATGCGCACCGCAAGACTGCAGGTCAGCTCAACCGGCGCGATCAGGCAAACAGCATCCGGTTCCTCCCTGAGCAGCATTTCATCCATATCCGTATCATATTTTCTGAACCCAAAATGATTGGCATAGTCACGGGCCTTGTGTTCCTGCCGGTCACAGCAGGCAGCAAGAACGACCTGGTTATGCTCGCCGGCATATCTGGCATACGATGGTCCGTGAAAAAGTGTTGAATGACTGCCACAACCCACAATACAGATTTTAAAGGACATTTTAACCCTGCTTTCCTTATCCGTCTGGCCAAACGTCCACAATCGTAACGCCACCAGGCTGCAGTTTAACCTCAAACCGACTCATTGGATCTTGCTTCCCAGTATAAAGATGAGCCAGTTTCCCGCTGGCCTGATCAATATAACGAGGTGGCAGAATCGGAAATTTACTGATGATCTTGACATCCCGGACGGGTACCTTGTATGAGACAAAGGCTCTTTGATAGTGGTCTGCGTTGTCATTAAACAAGAATAGCCTGTGCGCGCCATTGTTCAACCGGAGTGCGATGAATGGCTTGTCTGCTGTGAAGGGGATAGCCATAACATCAAGGATCACATCAGCTAAAGCCTGTACAAAGCCGCCGGTTACTTTCGCAAAAGGCAAGGTGTCAATCAGTGTATAGGTGAATTCCTGAGCATCTTCCGGCGCGCCTGACAGATTGGGCCGGCCATCATCGATGCTGCAGCGTTCGACGGCCTTCCGCTGTGTTTCAGGGGAGACGCGCGCGCCTAATACAAAAGCGGTCATCGGCCAGTCACTGAATGGGTCCGTCATTTGAAAAGAGGGTTGTAACCCATAGCGGGTAAAATCAAATTCCGGACAGGCCAGAGCCACCACAGCCCCGCGATCATAGCTCATCACTTTTTGCTTTTCATCTCCAGAGAGAAGATCAAAGTCAGGTACGATCAGTGTGCCGCTGTACTGATCCAGGGCCTCCGATCTCAGCGCTGCACTGCAATGAAGCCCTGCTTTGGCCAGTTCATAAAACAGTTTAAACGGTGTCCAGCGCCTTGTGTGAATATAGGCCGGCAGCATGGCCGAATAGGCTTCATCAGACCAGAGCATGGCCGGTGACAGGCAACACGCGACGTCAGCGGATAGGGCAATATCCGCACGATCATGAAGCCAACGCCAGTCCTGGTGCTTGATCCCATCACCAAGGCAGACAAAATATCCGTCCAGCGCACGGGATGTGCCGGATCTGTCAATAAGTTGATAAGCCATCATTGTATACATGTCCCGCTCCAGCAGACACGGTGCATGGTGCATGACATCCCATTCCTCTGTAGCGTCCTGAACGCCAAGCATGGAAATCAGATGGCCTTTGGGCAGATGGGCGGCTGTCAGAGGCGCGATGGCCATGTAACGGTGGAAATAATACGGCCGATCAATATTGCCCGCCATGTAACAGCTTGTTGGCAGAATGTTCGCGCTGATATAGTCGACACCGGCCTTGACAATTTCAGCCAGGTCAATGCCAATACAGTAAAGTGTCTCGAAAGGATCGGTGCAATACATGCCAAGAACGATGACTTCTTTCTCCAAAGCATGGACACGGTCGCACAGCTTTCGGAAAAACCGCACCCAGCGCCAGGCATTGAACCTGATCCACGCTTCCCTGCAGTGCTTCCAAATCCAGTCAGCTCTCAATGTTATCGACGCCGGATCATCAGAACCCAGTGAGCACGTGATTTCCGGAGCTAATGTCGTCTTGCTGTGGTCAAGAAACTGCGTTACAAAATCCGTCGAAAAATCGATGCTGTGCAGCATCCCTCCGGCAGGCGGACACAAACCGTCAGCCAGATGAACGCCTTTCAGCTCATAATCAACCAGCGTCTGGCAAAGCTTATCGATAAAAAAATCTTCATAATAGGTTCCATCACGGAAACGCTTAAGCAGAAAATGGCCGCGTCTTGGTTCGTCACCGCGGCCGTGCCGGTGGATCTCAGGATGATCAGTGATCCACTCTCTATGAAATGCGTTGTTCAACGTTGAACCCATAATGCTGGCATATAAACCCGAACCTGCCGCTTTCAGGTTTCTGGAAAGCTGGCGCAGGTCATGGTTGGTCCAGGGCTGCCGTTTTCGCTCAGCGTTTTGCGGAATACCGTAATAAGCACAAACATCAGGCGGTAAAACATATTTTTCACTCATGCCTCTGTGCTGGTGCACAAAATCAGCGTGGAACAGCAAGGCACAGACGCCATCCGGGACAAAACCGGTTTGTTCCAAAAACCTTTTGGCGCCACAATCCGCGTCATCACGATCAAAGCCCAGTAATTGCATCCAGATGAACATCTTATCTGCCATATTGATCTGTTTCCTTTCACAAAAGGGCCTGGTAACCACGTTCTGTTTTCCAGGCGTCAATCAAAGGGACGATAAGTCCAGATAATGGCTTGTACCCGTCTGCCGTCACAACAAGGCTGGTTTCAATCCGGTTGGAACCATCTTCATGGCCAAAAAGACTGATATCGGTGTTCACTGTCATGTTTTCCAGAAAAATATCCCGGGTCTGCTCGTTGGGATAAGGTGATTCCGCCTCAGATAACCCGCAGCCATGCAGAGGCGGGTACAAATCGTAAGCCGTCATGTGCGTTTCCGCAAAATAAGCTTTCACCGCCTCGACCAGTACATGCTGTTCAACACCGGGCTTCAGATGCTCCAGTGCTTTTTCATATGATCCGATCAGGATATCGATGAGCCTGATCTGTCCGGCATCGGGCTTGCCAACCACAAAGGGAAAGCCAAATGACGCGATATAACCTTCGTACTGCACCGCCAGCGCGGCCATGACCATCTCATTTTCCAAAATGATTTTTCCCGAAGCACGGCCGATGATGGTCTTGACCCGCTCGCCGCTGGTCACCAGACAAAAGGGCACATGCTCCGCGCCATGGATCATGGCCTCGCCTATGGCAGTACCGGCCAGTTCCAGTTCAGTCACACCTGGCTGTGCTGCCCTCATCAGGGCCAGGTAAGCCTGATCCGCGATTTTGGCTGCCCTATCCAGACATTTGATCTCGTCGCCTGTCTTAACCAGCCGGAGCTTGCTTAAGACCGGGCTGGCATCTACAATGGCTGCGTCTTCCAAGGCAGCCGACAGCGCGTCGAGCAGGGGTTTCGGCATATCTTCCAGGCCGGACACGGCTACGCGCCTGAGCGCACCATGTTGACGCATGTCGGAAAACACTTCCCCAAACGAGGTATAGTTTGCAAACGGGTAGTCTATCTCATCAGGGACTGTTACGCAGGTGAAATCAGCTATCAGGCGGATATCCTGCCAGGCACTCATTTCCCGGCACATGAGTTCACCCTCCGGCGCGCCCAGGATTAACGGCTCACCTTCCAGAGGAATCACAGCCGCGCCTCGTTCAAAGACCGGCCAGACATTGCTGATGTAACGCAAATTTTCTCTGCGATATTCATCACCATATACGAAACAGGCATCAATGGCATGCCGGCGCATCCATTCCTGCAGATTCCTGACCCTCTGCTCAAACGCATTCTCATTAATTTTTACCATGACCATCACCTCTCTGTTTGCTGATCCCGTTTACTGTTCCAGGATCGGTTTTCTATCCATAAGCGGGATCATTTCGTCACAAACGGTTATGTCCGTCACCGACGGGTGGAAATTGATTTTGTCGCATCAAAGCCGAAGCTCGAAAACCTCCATGCCGCGCCCCGGTATACGGGCGGAAAACGTTGATCCGCTGCATTCAACTTTATAGCCTCGATATTTTGTCAGACAAGTTATTTGTTGTATCGGCAGATGCATGTCAACAACAGGATGGTGATAAAAGTAATCCTCATTGCCAACTGCGATTTTCCATGTTTTTTCGGCTGTCTTAACAGCGATCATCTGGCATGCCGATCTTTTTTGACTGCGATCAGGCGAGGACTTGATATCAATCCGTGGGCTGCCGGTTCTCCTTATGATAAGATCGGCACAGGTTTGATAAAAGGCGTTTGAAATCGGCTGAAAATGCAGTGGATGGGTCCAGAGCGCCTGTAAGGGCTCCCGTATTGTGCGCGGATTGACATCATACGGCTCCTTGTTCTCAAGAATAACAGTCTCCTGCGCAAGCGTGACAGGTGTGGCAAACAGAACCATATCGCCAAAGGTGTTCTTTTCAACAGCCAGCGTCTTTTTAGCGGACCGGTTCGGCAGATCTGCCTGATCCATCTGCCCTATAAAATAAAGATCCCCGCCCTGGTATGCCGCGATTTTCTCCTGGTCAGAAGGCGACATCAGGTCATAATTCGACACAAGAACCGGCCCGGTCAGATGATCAAGATGCTCAATTCTGGTGATTGCGTTGACTGGGGCCCTGGCATAGAGCAGTTCCGCTACGATCTTGTGTGTTGGGGTTCTTCTGCTTTCTAGAAAAGCATTGATCTCCTGATCCAGACATGAATCAGACCAGACCAGCGTCAAGCCGCTTACCGCAAGCACCTCTGGCGTATAGCCAACATTCCAGTTGTTGCGGATAAACTGCCAGTCAGACGCCTCAAGGGCATCGGCCAGGCAAAAAAGCGGTCCCTGGGTAACCGGCGTCCAGCGTTGACCGGTCCATATGAACGTATTGAGATTGCTGATCACATTGCGGGTCATCGCTGTCGGCATATGCTCCAGCACGCCCCATTGCTCCATCGTATCATGTACACTGGCCAGGTTGAGAAGCTGAAGACGCGGCATGGCCGCTCTGTTCAGCATGAGCGCTGTAAGAAAGGCGTCATGCGTCTTATTCCTTTGTTCTTCACTCATCTGGTAATGATTGTCACGGGAAGACAGGATGGGCAGAACAGCGGACACATCCTCAACAATACAGCCGTCAATGCCCGTGCGGGCAATACAGCGGTAGTCTATCCCATAACGGTAGATCGCCTCGAAAGGATCGCGTGTCCAGGCGCTGTTAAAAAACGCCTGCTTGTCACTGGCGTGCAAACGGCGGACAAACTTCTCGAAAAACCGCGTCCAGCGCTGTACATGAAAGGCGATCCATTCTGCTTTCCTATACTGCCAGATCCAGTCGGCCCGCCGACGCAGCATCAGCGGATCGGCGTCGCAGCACAGGAGAATATCGTCTGGCAGTGTGGTCTGGCTGTAGGTGATAAACTGATCGACAAGATCATCTGAGTAATCACCATCCTGAAGTGCCAGTCGTGTTGAAGAGATCCCGTCAGCAATCTGCACGCCATCAAAAGCGTAGTCTTTCAGGACCTTGATGGTCTGCTGCTGCAGATGGTCTTCAAAAAACGAACCGTCCGCCATCCTTTTTAACATATGGATCGAAGACTGGGCCATCCCTTCCCTGCTGGTTTCCCTAAGGTAGGGCAAAGCCTGGAAATAGGAATCAACGACGATGGCCTGATCATCACCGACGGATGTATAAAGATTGAAGAAGCTAAGAAACACCTTGATTTGATGCGTATGCAGTACAGCGATCAGATCTCTCAACTGCCAGTTTGTCCAGTTCTGCCGGGGCCTTTCCAGCGAATAAGGATGTCCGGCATAACTTTGCTCATACGGCTGCAAAGCATACGCCTGATCCAGATCCATATGACGCATCACAAAGCCCGCTGAATAGAGTAGCAGGGAAACCCCATCGGGCTGGAACTGGCAGCGTTCCAGGAAACCGGAAACACCAAAATCAGGCAGCTGGTTGTCAAAACCGATTAATTCAAGCCAAAGCCATTGAGCACTTTCCTGTCGGGATTGAAAGAAGACTTCTTCTTGACGCATCAGCATGGTGAACCTCATATTTGGTTATCCGCGCGGCTTCAGTACTCAATGATATACATGGCGAAGATATCCAGCCGTTCAATTTTGAAATCAATATAACCGTTCACAAAATCATAGGCGATTTCTTTCTCGTCAGGAACATCATAAAGCTTTTTCGGTGTTGTTTCAAACTTTATTCGCACGGTCACGTTGAAGATAGGGATGTTGGGAAGGTCACTTTGAAAATTGAGCACATTGAGCACATAACGATTTTCCGCCTTTTGCCTGTACATCGTCAATTCCACACAACCTGGTGCATCTGAGGCAAACACATAGTCATTCTTTGACAAACGATTGATCAGGTTCATAAACAGTTTTCGTTGATCATCACAAGCCATCGCTTCAATGCTCCCGGCTGTGTAGATAACCTGCCCTTTGCCGAAACTATTCTGCACGATCGACGGATAGGCGGTATGCCTGCCGGGAGGGTTGCTCGTTGCCGCAGCGAATTTTTCAGGATCTTTGGGATCCGTGTAGGGTAAAGTCAGCCAACCCAGAACTTCTGTTTCTTCCTGTGCCTTAACCAGGGTTTGCGAACAATAAAGTGTGATCGGGTGGTCTTCGGTATAATGCAGTAAAACCCCTTTATGCTTTTCATCAGGTCTGATATAGGTTATCGCTTCTTTTGTCGTGCCAACAAAGGAAACCCCCAGCAGTTCACTTAATGCACAGGGTTGATCCCGTTTCCCCCAAGCCGTGAAAAGTCCGGCGGGGCCGCTTGCGTATAGATTGCCGCCTTCGCCCACATAAGATCTCAAAGCCTCAATCTCCTGATCATCCAGGGCATAGAGATGTGGCGCGACAATGACTTTATACTGATTTAGATTTTGCAGGTCATATTTTGTCAAGATGCCAAACGGCACATGTTCCCTGATAAACGTTAGCGCCGTGTTCTTCGCCGCATCCATATGAGGCGCATGACTCTCAGCATGGACAACCCGCTGGCCATTGTCCCCAGGGTCAATCATCGATTCAAGATTTGTATAGATGCCGACATCACAGCAAAAGGATACATCATGGCTTAAATACTTTTCATATTTCATTTCTTCTGCCATGATATCCCGCATAACTTGATAAACATGATCATCAAGAGTACCAGCCGGATCTATCGCGTCAATAAACCCATACCGGCCATTGTTCATGAGGGTTGAACACAAAAGTATTTTCAGCTTCTCCTTCGATTTCATGATGGTATGTTCGCGTAGATTGGGTTCCATCACCGAATTGAGAAACTCAAAAGGCTTATGTTTTGTCACACTGTTGTAAAACTTGCATTCAAATGAATGAGACAATCGATCGCTTTCGAAATCACCCCCGATATAATCACTCATTCTGAAGTATTTCAGACTTTCCCCCATAAGATACTTCGGATAATAGGATGAATTGCAGCTTATGGATAAATGGGGCTTGATCGACAAGGCCAAGGAGCGGATGCTTTCATAAAAAGCCTCGTTCCACTCCTCTCTTTTTCTTATAAATGTATGCCATACAGGATCGCCCCAATTTACGGTGGCGGGAATCTCATAACCGGTTTCGTTGAAAAACTTTTCCTTGCAGTGCCCGCAGTAACACATGCTGCGCCACAAAATCATGTCCACCCAGAGGCCATCGAAATCATAGCCATGGCAAAGTTCACGCACCAGTGCCAGGACGTAATCTTTATATGGTGAGTTGAAGCAACAGACACCATATCGCCCCGGGCTGTTCCACTGGTATTCCAAAGTGCCTCTCCCATCCTGCGAAACGACTCGCCAGCCCGGATAGTTTTCATAAGCCCATTTTGACCAGATGTTGATATACACAACAACATTCATGTTCTTTTCGCGGCAGCCGCTTGTCAGTTCTTTGAGGATGTCACGGCCTTTCAGACCCCTGTGCATCTGCCCTGTTTTTGTCGGCCAGTTGCATAAACCGACACATGAGTTGGCGTAGATGTACGCGGTATCCACATGCGCATGGGCCAGGTGCTCAATATAGTCCGCGGCATTAAACCGCGAAAAGAAAGATTCATGCCAGTCGGGGATATGCATGTCAATCAAATTGCGCCGATAGCTGTTTTGAAACCATAACTTTTTTTCCATGCCTGCTTCCTCCAGAAAATGATTGACACAACTTGCCCACCCCTTTGCACGGGGTGGGCAAGTTGTGTGGTTGAATGTTAAAGCATCAAGGTCATATTCAAGCCATGTGTTCTATTATATCCATCGCTTCGCGGGTTACCGTGATTTTCCAGTTAATGCATGCGGGATCACAGACATACTCCATGGTAGGCTCCCAGCCGAGGCGTGAGTCTAAGGCCACCAGTGGCAGGGTCTGCCGGGCGTTTTCAATTTCCTTTTCAGCCAGCGAAAGCATCGCGGTACGCAGCTGCGCGTCGTCTGCTTCCGCTCCTGCCGGCAGCTCCTCCGTTACAGCGCTCAACAGCACGTTCCGGTCCAGGTGCTGCTCCGGCTGCAGAGCTTTGTATTGGGGATACGGGTGTTTCGACCTCGCTTTATGCCGCACATCGGACTCTCCATTCAAACCGAAGAGAACACAGCGCAGGATGTGCCATTGCTTTACATGGACACAGGTTTTTGCGGTATTGGCTGCGAACTTGCAGAGCCCGTATGTGTATAGGGCGCGCTCTTTTTTAGTGCCTTCCAGGCGCTCAAGTACGGTTTGAAAAAGCTCACAGGCTTCATCACAGAGGCTGGCCATCCTGCCCAGTACTTTGATGTGGTAGACCAGGCTGGCATCGTTCCTGATGCCCTCACTGGTTTTCGCCGCACGCCCGAGCGGCGCGTTTTCCGCAGAAGGATTGAAGTCGCCTTCCTCCCCAATATAAAGTGGATAATAATAGGCTGCATTGAAAATAGGCGAATGGTCTGTGTGTGCGCCATATGGCTTGTAGGGAAAATCAACCGGTTGCTCAAGCAGCAGCGGATAAGATGGACCGATTCTTAAGGGACCGTATTGGTCTTGGCTGGTTGCGACAATATGGGCAAAGCCCTCGCTCATCAGTGCCCATATTTTTAACATGACAGCCAGATTCTCCCGACCATAGTCTCTCACCAGGATTTGCTCAAATAAACGATCAAATGACGGACCACCGTCCCAGAAAGCGTTCTTGACCAGTTCTGACACAAAAGAGGGCGTCCAGCCGTAATGATGTGATTCCATGAGCCCGGACAGATTCCAGCGTCGCCGGCTGTCCAGAAGGCTTTCACAGCGTTTCTGCCAGATTAAAGGTGCTGGGATGTAGGGGACATCGCCCAGGTCCCAGGTCAAGCCACCTGTGTTGGAAATGGTGTAAAGCCGGATGTTCCGCTTATGGGCTGCTTCCGCTTCTGTGGAAAAATAATGACCGGGACCGATGAAATAAATAGTGTAGTCGGCACAGGGCATCACAACACCCGGTTCCGGATAGAGCTTTTCAAACATCTCATAGGTGACCAGCAAAGTAATATCCGTCGGCAGACTTTCAATCAGCGAAAGCCGCAAGTCAACCGGGCAATAGCCCCAGTTGTAGGTCCAGAAAATGATATCGGCATCATCACGTTTTTCCCGGATGATATCTCGAAGCAGTGCTACCCATTGCGGATAGTCCCGGCAGGGGAACCATCCCGGTGTAGGCCTCGGGTCGTCTGGATTGCGATCTTCCAGCAATCGCCCTTGTGTGCGTTCGTCCTTTGAAGGGAATTCAACAGACTCCCCAACCAGGACCACGCCTTTAAAGCCCGGGCATTCATCGAACAACCGACCGTACAACCCGTCATAAAAGGTCCGTGCCCCAGGATCGTCCGGATGAAACCTGCTTTTCATATGACTGTAGGCATAAACATCGAGGCCATAGTTGTTTGCCCGCGTGATCAGCTCATTGAAGTCATTGTATCCGTTGAAGGAATGATTGATTCCGTCCACAAACACGAGGATCGCTGTCATGCCGCTATGGGCAATCTGCAGCAAATGCTCATTGGTGAACTGATCAAGCGCATAACCCGAATGCGTCATGCGCGGCGAAAAAAGCGGCTTCCGCTCAAGGACGCCCTGGCGCAGGATTGGACCTTCATTAAGGTTCATGAGATCTTCCAGATAATAGGAAGCCTGCGCGGCCATCCGGTCTGTGCCTGCACGGATCACGATCCCCTCATCAACCACGACCTTATAGCCGACAACGGAAGGATCTACGGTATAAATAATCTTTTTTTGCCGCGAACTGTCTGCGCTTGTGAAAAGGAAGTGCGGGCAAACGCCCATGGAGACCCGCAGATAGTCAGCCAGATCCAGGGCAGCATTCTGCACAACCGGCCCCAGCAGCGGGTCCGCGACAATGGCCCAAGAATCATCGATGACCGTGCCCTCAATCGAATGCCAGACACGGTCGTTTTTCCTGTTCGTATTATGCACACAGAACAAGCGGTTTCTAAAAGCATAGTTTTTTTCCATCGTGCACATCCTCATCTTTCATTTCAGCCCAGATCACAAGGCATCGTGTTCATCCAGATAACTGGCGTAGCAGTCATAGTTCGGAACCGGCACATCCTGATCGATCGAGTGCGTGCCGAGAATGACACCGCCATCCTGCGCCGCTTCAATTAAAGCCGCCGTCTGGAGGATGATCTCAGATCTGCTGCCGTGCGTCAGCGTATGGATGTTATCCATACCGCCGATCAACGTCAGGCGATTGCCATATTCCTTTTTCACATCCGGCAACCACATGCCGGTCGAGGGGGCCAGCCCCTGCAATCCATCAAAACCAGCTTCCAGCAACATGTCCAATAAAGGCAGGCAGTTGCCGTCACAGTGCAGAACCACATGCTTCATCCCGGCAGCCCGCCAAACCGCGATCATTTTTTTGTAATAAGGGTAAAAGACGTGCGCAAAGGTTTCAGGAGAAAACAGCGGCCCTTGCGTACTGGAAAATTCATCATACACCCATATGGCGGTATCCCGTGTTGCGGTGACTTTACTTAGCTCCAGACCGACAACCGTGAGATAATCAGAAAGCTTTTCCGCCAAAGCCCGGCAGAACGCCGGGTCTTCAGCCAAATCAACCAGATAATCCATTTCGCCACGCATGCGATAAGAACCCATGAACAAGCCCAGTAAACCACAGACAGGTGCAAAACGAGCTCTGACCTTTGGTGTGCTCATGACAAAACCAGCATATTTGTCGGCAGCGGCAGGATCATCAAACGGCAGCTGATCCAGCTGTGACTTGTCTTTCAGGACGACATCCTGGACACGTTCAAAATAGGCTTTGCGGCTTAAATAAAGACGGCGTCCCCAGCTGTCGATGCTGACTGTCGCCTCGCCGTCATCACTCAACAGACGTGTCTGGCGATAAAAAGGGCCCCGCTGATCAGCCAGTATCGCACCAATATCAACGCGGCTGTACCAGTCATAGGGGTCATAATCATCCGGCAATCCGTGGTACTTCCGGAACGATTGCTTGTACTCATCGAGAAAGATCTCATAGCGCGGGATCCTGTCCGCCCGTTTGCCACTGAATGCCAGCTGTATCCGTGTCGTCCGGTCCATGTGGCCAACCCGCTTTCTTCATTCATGCCCACCTGTATTTTAACACAGGTTGATCATTCCTTGACGCCGCCCAGAACAATACCTTTGATGAAATACCGCTGCAGAAACGGATAGACTAGCAATATAGGTAAAGCGGCAAGTCTGCCGGTAACAGAGGATGCTTTCGCGGCGGGGTTTTGACAGGCTTTTCCGGTTTTTGCAGAATCTGGATGTCTTAGGCCTGCCGGCCTGCAAGATTAGGTAACCGTAAAAATGTACATGGCAAAGTCATTAATCTCTGTAGCCTGCCAGCAAACATAATCATGGTCACGATGCCAGGAAACGGATCGTCCGGTTGTGATGTCCTGCAGTTCACCTTGCTGGTCAGGAAGGCGCAGAGCGATGGTAACATCACGGGCGCTCATTTCATAATAGGTCTCCATAGCCTTCATGGCATAGATCAAATAGCGGTTCTTCTGCGGGTCAGCATAAACAAGCCATTCCAACCAGGCAGGCGCGTTCGTCTTGATCAGGCTGTTTTCCGGCATGAGATAGCGAAGAAGGCCGGCAAAAATTCTCTGCTGCGCCGCAAACGTTATTTCTTCAAGCGGTACTGAAAGATACATGACCTTGCCCTTCTTATGATGGCGCAAGGTTACAGCCGGATAATCCGTGTCAAGACCCGGCGGATTGGAGATGGCTGAACCGAAACGGTGGATCTCACGGGAATGGGACCAGGGCAGGGTAAGTCGGGCCAGGACGTCCACATCGTCGTCCGCTTTGATCAAGGTGCTGTACCGGTCTATAGACAACGGGTATTTCTGGTCATAATCACCAAACAGCTCAGACGCTTCCGGCATCGGGCGCAAGTAGGTGACATCCTCATCGGTCACACCCTGTAGATGGACACCTGACAGGTCAGCATGGGCAAAATCAGGCAGCTTGTGCCCATCTTTGTCGACAATGCCGCTTTGTCCTGTGATCAGGACGGATCCGCCTTGTTCCAGGAAAGACTCCAGAGCGGCAAGTTCTTCAGCCAGCAGAACATATTGATTGGGGATAACCAAAACCTGGCTGTTTTGCTCTGCTTCAGCGATCTTTTTCAGACAGGTCAAGTCAAAAGCCAGGTGATCGGAAATCATGGCCTTTGCGATCTGCATCATTTTAAGCCGCGGCGAACCACTGGTCTCCGCGAAAACGACATGCCCGTCAGCCAGTTTGCGTAAAGAGATTCCATTCGACCGCAAGTCGATAAACGACTCAAAGTTAAACAGGAAAGAGACATCCCTCAGCATGACCGCATCCGGTGACAATGCATCCTGATATTTTTTTAGTTCTCTGTGTAAAGAGCCCATATCTCGGTATAGTTGAGGGTTCATGGTGCCGTCTGGATTGATGGCATCAATAAACGTAAAGGCACCGTTGTGGGCAAATGAACCGCTGGCGGTATACTTAAGCTCGGCACGAGTCTTGGTTGTCGTGTGGTCATGCAGGTCAATACAACGGGAAGTCATAAACTCAATCG
>LSQX01061345.1_pt1 | contig 13364 bp, 14 predicted proteins | sample 654561 | NCBI WGS metagenome assembly LSQX01 (sample SAMN04489861, study PRJNA283612) | anaerobic digester metagenome | isolation source: 4 biogas reactors fed with cattle manure at either 37C or 55C with and... | place: Denmark: Kongens Lyngby | collected 2014 | reverse complement strand
GTATAAGAGACAGATCTCACCGAGGATCAAGCCAACGAAGTCGCCAAAGTAGCGAGCCGCGTAAAACCCGACTTCGTCAAGACCAGCACCGGCTTCGGTGGCGGCGGCGCTACGGTGGAGGACATTGCCCTGATGAAGAGTGTTGTCGGAGAGGGCATGGAGGTGAAGGCAAGCGGAGGGGTGCGTGACTGGGATAAGGCGATGGCGATGATCGGCGCCGGGGCGACCCGGATCGGAGCCGTCTCAAGCATTGCCATCGTGACGGGAAAGCGAGGTACCTCAAATTACTGATGAATCTCCTACTCCATCAGGAAACACTCGGGCCTTGATCGCTGCATCGCTGTTGGCCGCCGATTTCACCAATCTGGGGGAAGAGGTCAAGGCGGTTGAGGCGGCGGGAGCCGATTGGATTCATTTTGATATCACCGATGGCCATTTCGTGGAGAATCTGACGATGGGGCCGCAAGTGGTGGAGGCCGTCCGCCCCATCACCCAGCTGCCCCTGGATGTCCATTTGATGATCGAGGAGCCTGTGCGCTTCATCGATTCCTTCGCCCGAGCCGGCGCTGATTCGATCAGCGTGCACGTTGAGACGACACGTCACCTCATCCGGGTGCTGGAGATGATCAGGTCGTACGATGTCAAGGCAGGGGTGGTGTTGAGCCCGTCGGTCGCCCCCGAGCAGCTCAGATGGGTCCTTGACTACGTCAGCCACATCCTTGTATTGACCGTCAGCCCGGGCTTTGGCGGCCAAACGCTGCTGGCCCGGTCGTACGACCGTATCCGGTTGGTCGCCGACATGGTGAGCGATCATGGCGTCGACATCCTCATCCAGGCCGATGGGGGCGTGAACAGAGCGACCATCGCGCCGCTTGCTCGCGCCGGGGTCGATGTCTTCACCGTCGGTTCGGCCCTCTTCTCCAGCCCGGACTATGGGGCGACGATGGCAAGCTTTCGCAAGGAGGCAGGACGATGATCATAGCGCTGCAATCACCGCGGTACTCCGCCTCGATCGATACGATGGGAGCAGAGTTGAAACGCTTTGATGACACGATCGATGGCGTCTCATACCTCTTTGACGGTGACCCTCGATGGTGGGCCGGCACCGCCCCGGTCCTCTTTCCGATCATCGGAGGCTTGGCATCGGGGACCTACACCCATGAGGGCATCGCATACCCGCTGGGCTCGCATGGGTTTGCCCGCAAGAGCGAGTTCGCCGTGATCGGGTACGACACCACCCATGTGGTGCTCGCCCTCCGGGCCAATGAAGAGACCAAACAGGTCTATCCGTTCGATTTCCTGCTGACGGTCACCTTCGCGTTGGATTATGCCGGCCTCTCGGTGCAATACGATGTGCAAAACCTCGGCTCATCGCCCATGTACTTCTCCATCGGCTCCCACCCGGCGTTCGCCGTGCCCTTCAGCGGCGGGTTCCTTGAGCACCATTTTCTTGAGTTTGAGTACCCTGAGCGCGATGAGCGTTGGTTCTTTGCCGATGGGTGCCTGCTGGAACACCGTGAGATGGCCTTCGATGCAGGACGGATCATCAATCTGAGGCCCGATCTCTTCGATCGTGGGCCGCTGATCTTCCGGGATGTGGTCTCCCGGGCGATCTCACTGCGCAGGTCCCGTTCAATCGATGCGATCACGGTGCGCTTTGACGCTCCGAACGTGGCGATCTGGTCCAAGCCGGGGAGAGCCCCGTTCGTCTGCATCGAGCCCTGGTGGGGGATTCCCGATCCTGTGGGATTCTCCGCTTCGATCAGCGAGAAGCCGGGCATCATCCCATTGGCGGGCCAGGGGACCTTCACCACCGGCTATTCGATGGAGGTGACGTGAACAGACGACCTGTACAAGACGACGAGAGAACGCTCTCGCGGTTGGGGATCTATGAGAAGGCCTTTCCCGCCTGCTTGGACTGGGGGCGACTGTTCGCTCTCGCACGCCGCACCGGCTTTGACTTCATCGAATTCTCCATCGACCAATCCCCATCGAGAATGGCCCGCCTCGACTGGGATGCGGGGGCGAGGCGTGACTTTCTTGCCCACGCGCATGCGCACCAGATCAAAACCAAGACGCTCTGTTTGAGCGCCTTGCGCTCCTATCCGTTGGGCAGCAGCGACAGAGAGGCGAGGGCGCGCGGACTCGCCCTCGTGGAGCGGACCATTCGCCTCGCTTCGGCGCTGGGGATCCCCATCGTCCAATTGGCCGGCTACGACGTGTACGGAGAACCGAGCACCGCGGAGAGCCGCGCTCGCTTCAACGAGCAGCTGGGCGCCGCATTGAGGACAGCGCGGAAGTTCGGTACGGTCCTCGCGATCGAGAACATGGAGACCTCCGCCACCGATTCATTGGAGAAGGTGATGGAGTATGTGCGATATTGGGACGATCCCCTGTTGCAGGCGTACGTCGATGTGGGCAACTTGATCGCCATGGGCCATGACCTTGCCTCACAGCTTCAGGTGGCCAAAGGGAAGATCGCGGCATTCCATATCAAGGATGTCTTGCCCGGCATCTGCCGCGATGTCCCCTTCAAGCGCGGCATCATCGATTTCGACCAGGTGTTCTCAGCCATCAAAGACATCGGGTTCAATGGGCTGTTCGTCGTCGAGATGTGGGCCGAAGCCTCGCAGGAAAGCGATCCGGTGGCGGAGGTGGAGAGCGCATACCGATTCATCAGAGGAACGCTCAGCCGCCATGGATTCCTCACCTGAGAGTGGTCTTCTCTGCACAAGGCACCTGCAAGATTGCAGGTGCCTCATTCGGTAGCGGGAGCTTAGAAGCCGCAGATGTCCTGAGCCAGCCCATAGAGGCAGAGCTCGGAGACACAGGCGCCCTTTGAGAGCGCACAGATACAATAGACGGCATCCGCGAAGTGCTCCGGCCTGACCGCCAACTCCTCATCCCACTCGAACTTGCTCAGTCCATCGGCCTTCTGGAACCCGGTGTTGGACCCACCGGGAACGAGGGTGGTCACCCCCACCCCGAATGGACGGACTTCGGTGTAGAGACAGCGTGAAAACTCCCTGATCCCCGCTTTGGCCGCCGAGTATACCGAATATCCCGGCCATGAGCGGCGGTCGCAGACGCTGGATACATTGATGATTTTCCCCGCGCGCTGTTTCTTGAATTGCGTCATGAAGGTCCGGCAGCTCATGATGGTGCTGGTGAGGTTCAAGTCGATGATCTTGCGATTCGTCTCGTCATCGAGCTCCTCGACCATCGCCCACTTCACCGCTCCCCCGGCAAAGTTGATCAAAAAATCCACGGTGCCGAACTGCTGCAACGCCGTCTCCAGCGCCCAGGTGAACGTGGCGAGCTTGGTGACATCACCATCGAGGGCGAACACCTTGGCGCCGGCCTCCGTACACACCCTCACCGTGTCGTCGAGGGCCTGCTTGTCGATATCGATCAGTACAAGGTTGCACTGGTCCTTTGTTGCGAAGAGTTCTGCGGTCGCCTTGCCGAATCCCGATCCGACTCCGGTGATCACGGCAGTCTTGTGTTTCAATGATTCCATGAATGTCTCCTCCTTTGAACGGTATCTCCATCAAATGGGCTCAATGCCCCGTTGCCATCTGTCCATAATCCTTGAATGAATCCGCAGCCACCAGTACGTCGGCCGCATTCATCTCATCAACCGGATGGATGGCACTGGCGACCAGATAGGTTTTCGCGGCGTCCTCGAGGTAGACGGCGGCATAGAGGGCATCCTTGAGGGTGGGGCCGACGGTGATGACGCCGTGTTGTTTCAGGATGACGGCGCGTTTTCCCCCCAGGTGCTCCACCGCGGCCACTCCCATGTCGAGGCTCGCCGAAGAGCTGAAGGGCGCGACGTTCACGGCCCCGAGCGTCGCGTTCACGAGGGTGGTGACAACCGCCGGCAGCGTATCGGTGATCAGGCCCACCGCGGTGGCAAAGACCTGGTGGGTGTGTATGACCGCGTTGACATCCCCGATCTCCTTGAGGATGTGCAGGATCGCAGGCGAATCCACTGAGGGGCGTCTGCTTCCCTCGATGATCCGACCGGTGAGGTCCATGACGATGATGTCGTCCTCACAGAGGTCTTGGTACATCATTCCGGACGGGGTCACCAATACATGATCGCCGATCCTGAGGCTCACATTGCCCCCGCTCAGGCTGATCAGCCGATAGTCATGGAGTTTGATCCCCGCTGCGATGATCTCTCTCTTTTCTGCTTCGTACATCCGACACTCCTTGGTACGGTTCTTTGTGTCTTTGAGCGTAACATATGCTATAACAGATGTCAATCAATGTGTTGCATTATATTCCCCGTCCTGCTTGATTATTCAAGAAACGATGGAAAAAATTGACAAATGTTAAAGCAAATGTTAGACTTCGTATCAACCATACAGAAGGATCGGTGTATGAGCGCATACTTTCTTGGGATCGACAACGGGGGGACGAACATCAAGGCATCAATCTATGATGCAGATGGCAACGAGCTGGCGACGGCCGCCACCAAGTCGGATACCCATATCGAGACGGCGGGATTCATTGAACGGGACATGGAATCGCTCTGGCAGAAGAACTGCATGGTCATCGCCGCGGTATTGGCCAAAGCGGGCATTCCGCCTTCCTCCATCAAGGGAATCGCCGTCACCGGGCATGGCAACGGCTTGTACGCCATCGATGGGGACGGAAAGCCCGCTGGAAACGGAATCCTCTCAGCCGATTCCCGGGCGAACGCCATCGTCGATGCGTACTACGCCTCTGATGTGGCCCGGCAGGTCTCCACCATCAGCTGCCAGGACGTCTGGGCCGGCCAACCGCCGGCCATCCTCAATTGGCTGAAGATGCATGACCTGGCCCGGTACGAAGCCATCGCCTGGATCCTCATGTGCAAGGATTATATCCGCTATCGACTCACCGGGGAGGTATGGGCCGAGCGCACCGACTACTCCGGGACCAACTTCATCGACCCGCACACCGGGGAGTATGACGATCGTCTCCTCGATCTCTTCGACCTTGCCGACTGCAAGGAGAAACTGCCGCCGATCAAAGCCTCCACCGACCTCTGTGGCAGGGTGACTCGTGAAGCGGCCCTGCTCTCCGGCCTTGAGGAGGGTACCGCGGTGTTCGGCGGGATGTTCGACATCGACGCCAATGCCATCGGCATGGGGATCGTCGCCGAGCACCTCGACTGCGTCATCGCCGGGACGTGGAGCGTCAACCAATGCATCACCGGCCAAGCCCCTCCCGCCGGCTCGCCGTATCGGTGCACCAACTACTGCATGCCCGGGTATTGGCTCATCACCGAGAGCAGCCCCACCTCGGCGAGCAACCTCGACTGGTTCATCCGACAGTTGCTCAAGGGGAGCCCGGTCGATGCTTCCCCCTATCCGTACTGCGATCAGTTGGTCGCCGGCGTGGATCCGCAAAGCTCGGATCTGCTCTTCTTGCCCTTTCTCTACGGCAGCAATGTCAAGCGCGGCGCATCCGCCTCCTTCCTCGGCTTGAACGGCTGGCATACGACGGCCCATGCGGTCGCAGCCGTCTACGAGGGGGTGGTCTTCTCCCACCGGATGCACCTCGATCGATTGCGACGTGCATATCAGCGGGTCGACCACACCCGCCTCTCGGGCGGGGTGGCGCGGTCGACGCCGTGGGTGCAGCTCTTCGCCGATGTCCTGGCGAGGCCGATCGAGCTGTTGCACCATGAGGAGGTGGGCACCCTCGGGGCCGCCATGGCCGCAGCCGTAGGAGCGGGAGAGTTCGACTCCTTTGAGCAAGCGTGCGCTCACATGGTGAAGGTTGACCGGACAATTGAGCCACGGCGAGGCTTGACCGGGGTATTCGAAAAGAAATATGCTCAGTATTGCAGAGCCGTGGAGGCTTTGCAAACATTTTGGGAACCACGGGACAATTATACGTCCCCTGATTGATTCGAAACCGTTGTGGTCTCTTCATGCCGTACGTACTACTTAAGGTAGCTGGGGGACATCGGCATACCCCGATTCGGAGGATATTGTGGCACGCTATGAAACAGCCTTGGTGGTGATTGTATCGAAATTGTACTATCTCAGTCAGCTCAAACAGGAGGAGATAGCTTCCAGGTTGAAGATTTCAAGGGCCTTGGTCTCCCTGATTCTCAATGAAGCCAAACGGATGGGGATCATCGAGTTCAAGATCAACGATCCGCAGGAAGAGAATAAAATCGTCGCCGACCAGCTGGCGCAATATTTTCCACACATCACCTTCATCGTCGTTCCCTCGGCATCGAAGGATGAGGAGGTGCTGCGTGAATTCGTTGTCAGTCGGGCCGTGGAGGTGATAAACGACCAGATCATCAACCAGGAGACCATCGGGATCTCGTGGGGACGGACCTGCTACTCCATCATGAGCTCCTTCACCGCCCGGCGAATGAGTCCCCTGAGCCAGATCGTCCCGATGGTGGGGGGCAGCAACAAGAATCTGCCCCGCTTCCAGCTCAATGAATTGGTACGGAACTTCGCCGCCTCGATGAATGCCCAGCCACACTTCATCCATGCGCCGGCCTTGCCGTACAGCCAGGAAGATTTCGACCTGTTCATGCAGAGCAGCTCGATGAAGCAGATCTGCCAGCTGTGGAAGAGCATCAACTTGGCCATTCTCTCCGTCGGTCCTCCCCCGATCAGCGAAGAGTTTGATGGAAGTCCGGTCTCCGAACCGCACTCGGAGCGGTGGGTCGGCGCGGACAAGCAGATTTCGTTGCCGGTGGGAAACCTCAGCGCGCGCTACTTCGACATCGACGGACAGTATGTGGAGAACGACATCCAGCGGAGGATCATCGGCATCCCGTTCGAGTACATGAAACGGATTCCGAAGGTCATCGCCATCGCCGCCGGCATGGAGCGGGTGCACTCCGTGGTGGGTGCGTTGCGCACCGGGATCGTCAAGACCCTCGTGATCGACGAACTGACGGCCACCGCGGTGGTCGAGTTGCTCGAAAAAGGAAGAACCCACGATTTACACGAGGATGTTAGACGGATGTATGGATTCATGTAAGCGAGAGAGTGCGATGCAAGCCAGTCGTTTCAACAGCGGCTGGTTTTTTTTCATGTTCATGTAATCAATAGAATAAGAGCCTCAGGATTTGTCATCCTCATGTCGTGATTCGGTCAGGATTCACGAGAAAAAGAATGCGTAAAATTATTTATAATTATTTCTTGACATCTGTTATGTCAAATGTTACGATTCAAAAAGGATGAATAATCAGGAGGTACCTATGAAAAAAAGGACGTTGGTACGTATCGCCGCCGTGGCGATGATGGTCTTGATCGCCCTTCCGATCTTTTGCGCCGGAGTGAAAGAAGCAGCGAAGGATGAGGTGCAGGTCACCTTCATGGTCCACGACCTCGGGAACCCATTCTGGGCGACCCAGGCGAAAGGAGCCGCAGAGAAGGCCAAGGAACTGGGAGTGAAACTGACGGTCATCGACCTGCAGGTCGATGCCGCCAAGGAGGTAAGCACATGGGAGAACCTGATCACGGCGAAAGTCGACGGGATCATGATCTCGTGTGTCGATGAGGAAGCGAGCAAGGCGTACTGCAAGAAGGCCCAGGATGCAGGCATCAAGGTCATGGCTACAGTGCACCCGCTTCCCGGAGCCGATGGCTCACTGGCAAACGACGAGTACAACTACGGATTCTTGGCCGGCGAGGTCGCCGGGCGGTTCATCAAGGAGAAACTGGGTGGTAGGGCCGAGTTCGTGCTGTTGGCGAACGATGCCACGCCATTCGTCATCCCGAGGACCGATGGGATCCGCGATGGGATCCTCTCCCAGGCACCGAATGCCGTACTGGTCGCTCGCCAAGATGCATTCCAGACGGACACCGGACTGGCCGTCACCGAATCGTTGCTGCAGGCCCACCCGAATCTGGCAGTCGTCGGCTGCTTGAATGACGATGGAGCGCTCGGAGCATATGAGGCGATGAAGGCGGCCGGGAAGAATCCCGACATGATTTGCATCACCGGTACCGATGGCATCACGCAAGCCTTGGAGTTGATCAAGGCCGGCTCGATGCTGCGCGCCTCGGTCAGCATGGCACCGCTGGAGAGCGGGAGAACAGAGATGGATATCCTGTACAAGCTGATCAAGGGGATTCCCACCGAGGCACACCAGAAGATTCCTAATGAGGTCATCACGGTAGCCAACGTGGACACGTATCTCTAGACAAAGAGCATTGAATGACATCTCCTTCCGTCCTCTTCAGAGGTTGCGGACGGGAGGAGAGCTTCTTGAGGAGCAAAGACCGATGGGCGATCAGAAGTGCATGATCTCAACGAGACAAATCGTCAAACAATACCCCGGGGTCGTTGCCCTCGATCATGTCGACATTGATATCCACCGTGGTGAGATTCATGCAATCTGTGGGGAGAACGGGGCGGGCAAGTCCACCTTCATTAAAATTCTCACCGGAGCGATCCAGGCCGACTCGGGATGCATCGAGATCGATGGGACGACCCACACCGGTTTCACGCCGAACGAGGCGCTGACCCGGCTCGGGATCTCCGCCATCTATCAGGAGTTCAACCTGATCCCGGCGCTGAGCATCGCGGAGAACCTCTTCCTCGGCGATGAGATGCTCCATCGGGGGTTTGTCGACCACAAGGCCATGAACAAGATCGCCAAGAAGATCCTCACGTCGTTGGACGTGGACCTGGACCCCCGTCTTCCGGTTTCGCGGCTTGCCGTCGCGTACCAGCAGATCGTGGAGATCGCCAAGGCGACGCGACACAATGCCCGGCTGTTGATCATGGATGAACCGACCGCGCCGCTGACGATTCATGAGGTGCAGACCCTGTTCGCCCTGGTGCGGAAGCTCAAGGAACAGGGGATGACGATCATCTATATCTCCCATCGTCTCCAGGAGATTTTCGAATTGGCGGACCGGGTCACGGTGTTGCGTGACGGGAAGAAGATCGCCACCCTCACAACGAAAGAAACCAACAAGGATGAGTTGATCCATCTGATGGTCAACAGGAAACTTGATGAGACCTACCCCACGCGAAGCCATCAAACGGGAGAGACTGTCCTGGAGGTCAAGAACCTCTCCACCAGCTCCTGTTTGAGAGACATCAGCTTCAGCCTGGCCAGCGGTGAGATCCTCGGCTTCGGCGGCCTGGTCGGCGCGGGGAGGACTGAACTGGCGCGGGCGATTTATGGAGCGGATCCGAAATCGGCGGGAGAAGTCCTCATCCATGGGAAGGCGGTATCCATCCGCCACCCCCGCGATGCCGTGGCGTTGCGCATCGGCTTGATCCCGGAGGACCGCAAGCAGCAGGGCATCATCAGTGAATTGTCGATCAAGGAGAACATCTCCTACAGCTCATTCGACAAGGTCGTTCGCTTTGGCTTGATCAGCATGAAGCGGATGCAGGCGGTGGCCCGCGAGATCATCGCGTTGCTGCGCATCGCGACCCCTGACGCCGAAAAGCGCGTCAAGGAGTTGTCGGGTGGAAATCAGCAGAAGGTGATCATAGCGCGTTGGTTGGCCGCCGATTGTGATCTGTTGATCTTCGATGAACCGACCAGGGGCATCGATGTCGGGGCGAAGAAAGAGATGTATGAGCACATCAACGATCTTGCTTCGCAAGGGAAGGGGATCATCATCATCTCATCGGATATGCAGGAGCTCTTGGGAATGAGCGATCGCATCATCGTCATGCATGAAGGAAGAGTCACCGGAGTCCTTTCCGGGGAGGAAGCGACCCAGGACAAGGTGTTGCGTCTGGCGAGCGGGGAGTAACTATGAAAGCAATGAAGTCGATGAACATCAAGCGATACGCGATCTTGGGCGTATTGGTCTTATTGGTGATCTTCTTCTCCATGGTCACGAATACCTTTCTGACCACAAGCAACCTGCTGAACATCTCACGGCAGGTCTCGATGCTCGGCATCTCCGCGGTGGGCATGACCTGTGTCATCCTGACATCGGGCATCGACCTCTCCGTCGGCTCGGTGATGGCGATCGTCAACATCATCGGGGCTCGGCTGATGACGGAGTTCGGCCTGCCGATTCTCCCCGCCGCGGTGATCACCCTCTTCGTCTCCGCGCTCGTGGGGCTCCTCAACGGAGTGATGATCTCCTATGTCGGCGTACCCGCCTTCATCGTGACGCTCGCCACGATGATTTCGCTGCGGGGCCTGGCGTACGTCCTGTGCGGGGGCATGCCGGTCTGGGGGATGCCGGACGCATTCAGGACGCTGGGCCAAGGGTACATCGGGCCGATTCCCGTACCGGTGGTCATCATGCTGATCGTTTTTGCGCTCGGTTGGATCTTTCTCAACCGGACGCGCATGGGCCGGTACATCTACGGTCTTGGGGGGAACCAAGAAGCGGTTCGCCTCGCAGGAATCAAAACGGCGCGGGTGGGGACGACCGCCTACATCATCTCGAGCCTGCTGACCGGACTTGCCGGGTTGATCATGCTCAGCAGGATCAATACCGGCCAACCGAAGATCGGTACCGCCTTCGAGATGGATGTCATCACCGCCGTGGTCCTCGGCGGGGTGAGCATGCGCGGCGGCAGCGGCTCAATCTTGGGGGTCCTTGTCGGGGTGTTCATCACCGGGATTCTCTCCAACGGGATGATTTTGCTCAATATCAGCGAATACTATCAGCAGATCGCCAAGGGTCTGGTGCTTTTGTTCGCGGTGACCTTCGATACCATTGCCAATTTGAGGAAGGCATGAGTGGTATCAACGAAACAAAGGCATGGGGAATGCAGGCGGATCACGTATTGGATTTGGGTGATTTCGCATACAACTCACTCTGGCTTTGTTCTTGATAAGCGATATACTGGAGAGTAAGATCCTTGATTTTACTCCAGTGGAAGCTGCTCCTTACCGGGACAGCTGAAAAACAACATGGAGGATTCGTATGAAAGAGAAGAGAGCGATTGCACTGCTGTGCATCCTGCTGTTGATCGTCGGGGGTTCCCTGCTCTTTGCAGGTGGAGCCAAGGAAGCGAAGGCCAAGCAACCGACGTTCGTCATGGTTCCGAAGCTGGTACACCCGTTCTATGAACCGTGCATCGAGGGGTTTCAGGACGCGGGCGCCAAGTATGGGGTGAAGGTGGAGGTCGAGAGCCCGCCCAAGCTTGACATTGCGCTGCAGGTGAAGGTCATCGAGGACCTCATCGCCCGAGGCGTCGATGGGATTGCGATCTCAGCGGTCGACAACAAAGGCTTGAAGGCGGTCATCGACGAGGCCCTCGCCGCCGGCATCAAGGTCATTTGTTTTGATGCGGACGCGCCGGACACCAATCGCGCCACCTACGTCGGGACGAACAACACCGAGGCGGGCGTCACCGCCGCCAAATTCCTCTTCGACCTGATGGGAGGATCTGGCAACATGGCCATCATCCAAGGTGGATTGACCCCGAATCTCAATGAGCGGCAAGAGGGAATCCGCAACGCGGCGAAGAACTCGAATGTGAAGATCATCGCATTCGAGGATTATCAAGCGGACTTCGCCCTCGGGATCAACAAGACCGAGGCGTTGCTTGAGACCTATCCGAATCTTGATGCGATCTTCGGCGTCGAAGCGTATGGTGCCCCGGTGGCGGCGACGGTGCTCAAGGAGCAAGGCAGGGCGGGGCAGGTCATCGTCGGAGGCTTTGACGATCTGGCCGAGACGATCACGGGAATCAAGGATGGCTCGGTCCAGTTCTGCCTTGTACAGAAAGCGTACAAGATGGGTTGGATGTCCGTGGAGATCCTCCAGGATCTCATGCAGGGCAAGTCGGTGGCGCCGGTCATCGATACCGGTGTCATCATCGTAACGAAGGACAACGTCGACTCGTACATGGAAGAAGTCAAGGCGGAGTTCCTGTAAGACCAACGCGAGGATGCCGGGCAGCGATCTGCCCGGCACTCCTGAAGGATTGAGTATGGCAATCGAGACCGAAGTGTATGATTCCAACGAAAAGCGGCGATCCCTCAGATTCAGGGAGACGATGTTGAACGTACTGAAGATGCGGGAATCGGCGATCTTCTTGGCTCTCTTGGGCATCATGATCGTGATCACCATCGTAGCGCCGAACTTTGCGACGTCAGGGAATATCTACCGGGTTTCACGTCAGATCTCTTTTGTCGCCATCGCCTCTTTGGGGGTATTCACGGTGATCCTCACCGGAGGAATCGATCTCTCCCTCGGTTCCATCATCGGCATCAGCGGGGTGATAAGCGGTCTCTGCATGGAGGCGGGGGTACACTATCTGGCTGCCATAGGGATCGGTCTGGTCACCGGATGCCTGGTGGGTACGATCAACGGAGTGTTGGTCTCCTATGTCGGCATCACTCCCTTCATCGTGACGCTGGGGATGCTGAGCATGGCCCGGGGGAGCATCTGGATCATCACCAAGGGGTGGCCCGTGGAGAACATCGATGAGCGGATCCTGGTGTTGAGCCAAGGCGATATCCTTGGCATCCCGGTTCCGGTCATCATCATGTTCATCATCGCGATCTTCGTGCATCTCGTGATGCGCTCCACCGTGTTCGGTCGTCGCATCTACGCCATCGGAGGCAATGAGGAGGCGACACGGCTGAGCGGCATCGACGTGCAGAAGATCAAGTGCCTGGCCTATGCCATCAGCGGTTTGATGGCCGCCATCACCGGCATCATGCTGGTGGCGCGGTTCAACTCCGCGCAAACCTCGAGCGGGGACGGCTGGGAGCTTGATGCGATCGCAGCGGCGGTCATCGGAGGAACCTCGCTGCAGGGCGGCGCCGGCAGTGTGGTCGGCGTGCTCATCGGCGCCGCGATCATGGGCGTGATCCGCAACGGCCTGGTATTGATGAAGATCTCAGCCTATTGGCAGACGGCCATCATGGGCTTGATCATCGTCCTGGCCGCGGTCATTGACCGCATCAAGAACAGGTAGGGGGACCGCGGTGGAATACTTGGTCGAAATGCATCAGATATCCAAGCAGTTCCCGGGGGTCCGTGCGCTTCGTGATGTGAATTTCAGCATCAAGGAAGGCGAGATCGTATGCCTCTTGGGAGAGAATGGAGCGGGTAAATCGACGTTGATGAAGATTCTCACCGGGGTCTACAAGCAAGACTGTGGAACGATCTATTACCGTGGCGAAGAGCTTGTGCTCAACAATCCCAAGGATGCGTATGAGCGGGGCATCAACATAATCTTCCAGGAGTTCAACCTCTGTCCCAACCTGAGTGCGATGGAGAACCTCTTCCTCGGGAACGAGAACCGTACGAAGCGGGGGTTCTTCTCCTATGCCAAGACACGAAAGAGGGCGAGGCAGCTCTTCCAGATGCTGGATATCGACATCGATGGGGAGGAGAAGGTCTCCCAGTTGAATGTCGCCCGCCAACAGATGGTGGAAATCGCCAAGG
>LSQX01177088.1_pt1 | contig 13366 bp, 11 predicted proteins | sample 654561 | NCBI WGS metagenome assembly LSQX01 (sample SAMN04489861, study PRJNA283612) | anaerobic digester metagenome | isolation source: 4 biogas reactors fed with cattle manure at either 37C or 55C with and... | place: Denmark: Kongens Lyngby | collected 2014 | reverse complement strand
CCCGCCAGCCCAAATTTTCACACCGAGCCCCCTGCTTTATTCACGCCACACCCAACCGTACCGAAGAAGCCAGCAATCCAGATTGGCTTTTGATGGCAGGTCGTTTGGGAAGAGATGTTAATACATTCTTTGAACAATCAGATCAGGAAGACCTGAACAAAATTGACGCCCTGTCAAATTCATGGGCTGAATTGCGTTGGGCAGCTGAAAACGAAGCGGTCGTTCACCTGGATGATCTTCTCTTGAGGCGCGTCCGCATGGGATTGCTGCTGCCTCGGGGAGGGCTCGATTACATCGATGAGATCCGCAAGCAAGTCCAAGAATCACTTGGCTGGTCAGATGAAACCTGGCAAGCTGAAATCGAGCGGTACACAACCATTTGGCGAGAGAATTACTACCTTCCGTGATGAAACGAGTAAACCTTCAAAGAAAACCGGATTTTCGCGATACAATTTAGATATATTTCGATAACCGCATGGAGGTAACCTTGAGCCAAGAACAAATTCTGGCAATTGATAACGGCACACAAAGTGTGCGGGCGCTCATATTCGATTTGCGCGGCAATCTCATTGCCAAAAAACGCGTCCCCATCCAGCCTTATTACTCAGAAAAACCGGGCTGGGCAGAACAAAACCCTGATGTTTTTTGGCAGGGTGTGTGTGATGCCTGCCAGGGGCTTTGGGAAATGGATCATGTCAACAAGCAAGCAATTGTCGGCGTTGGATTAACCACACAACGGTCAACCTTAATCAACCTCGACAAGCAACGTAATCCTTTACGCCCCGCTATGGTATGGCTGGATCAAAGACGGACCGAGAACCTCAAGCCCGTCGGAGGGGTGTGGGGGTTCTTGTTCGCAATTTCCGGTATGAAAGAAACGGTGGCTTACCTCCAGGCGGAAGCCGAAGCAAACTGGATCAGGGCAAATCAGGCTGAAATCTGGGAAAAAACCGACAAATTTGTATTCCTTTCCGGATACCTGACCGAGAAATTGACCGACAACCTGGTTGATTCAGTTGGCTGCCAGGTTGGTTATCTCCCTTTTGATTATAAAAGTCAGACCTGGGCAAAGCCTTCGGATTGGAAGTGGGATGCTGTCAATGTGGAGCCAGAAAAGCTGACTGAATTGGTGAAGCCCGCCGGCGTTTTGGGTTATATCAGCAAAAAAGCCTCGCAGTCCACGGGCATACCTGAAGGGCTGCCATTGATCGCCACCGCAGCTGACAAAGCCACCGAAGTGATCGGGGCAGGCTGCGTGGAACCTCACATGGGTTGTATTAGCTATGGAACCACCGCCACCATCAATACCACTCACCACAAATACATCGAAGTGATCCCCCTGATCCCGCCTTACCCTGCAGCGATCCCGGGTGCTTATTCACTGGAAGTTCAGATCTACCGTGGTTTTTGGCTGGTATCCTGGTTCAAGGAAGAATTTGGTCAGGATGAAAGGAGAATGGCGGCGCTTCAGGATATCGAACCGGAAGAATTGTTCAATGACCTTCTAACAGCCTCTCCCCCCGGTTCACAGGGGTTGATCCTGCAACCCTTCTGGTCTCCCGGCTTGAAGGTGCCCGGTCCAGAAGCCAAAGGCGCCATTATCGGCTTCGGTGACGTCCACAACCGATCTTATTTTTATCGTTCAATTATTGAAGGCCTGGCTTACAGCCTGCGTGAAGGCGCCGAACGTACCGAAAAAAGATCGCGTGTTCCGATCACAGACTTACGGGTTGCTGGCGGAGGCAGCCAGAGCGATGGCGTCATGCAAATTACAGCGGATGTATTTGGGATGCCCGTGTCAAGGCCGAAAATTTATGAGGCATCCGGCCTGGGCGCTGCGATTGATGTTGCAGTAGGTGCGGGTTTGCATTCCGATTTCTACGTTGCTGTAGATGAAATGACGGGTATACGTGATACCTTTGAGCCCAACCAGGAACACCATAAGCTTTATTCCGAACTATATGAAAACATCTACAAGCAGATGTATGATCGTCTGAAACCCTTCTACCGGCAGATTCGGGAAATACTCACGAAATATTCTTGATGCAATTCACAAATTCATTTTTTACGCATCAAAGCCAGGATATATGATAATCAGAACCACAACACAATCAAGCCGTCCAACCGGATTAAGGAAATATTGTAATGACCAGACCTCAGCTTTCGCAGCAAATTACCTTTTTGCATGCCCGAGATTTGGGGGCAACCTATCGTTTTTATTGTGAACTTTTAGAACTTCCACTGGTTCGAGATCAAGGAAAGTGCTTAATCTTTGAAGTCGCACCAGGCGCTTATCTCGGGTTTTGTGAACACATCGAACCCATTTCTGCTGGAAGAAGGGTGGTCCTGACCCTGGTGAGTGATGATGTGGACGAATGGTATGCATACCTCGAGCATAAAGGACTGCTGTTAGCCGATCCGCCAAAAGCCAATCCGGAATTTCAGATCTACCATTTTTTCCTGGAAGACCCCAATGGTTATACGGTTGAGATCCAAAAATTTGACCATCCGCTGTAAAGGAACGCCCTTTTTATCGCTCTTTCACAGCCAGATCCTGACTTTTTATCTGCCTGCATCCGGTTGGCGTGAAAGGCGCTCAGGTCGAAGCGTTATTCACCATTTCAAATATGCTGCGTCGCAACAAGGTCTGCATTTTCTCAAGGTTAAATATACGCCTGATTTACAGTATGATTATCGGAGCGAAAATCATTTCAACAAGGAAAATTTAAAACTGTCCGGATGGTAGACTCACAACAAAAACACAAAAATATGAATATTGTTTTTGATATGGGAAATGTCATTCTCGATTACGACCCCAGCAGGATCGTTTCGAAAGCTTTTCAGAATTCCGCTGACCAGGAATTGTTTCTGAAAGAAATCTTTCAATCAGAGAGCTGGCGATTGTTGGATCAGGGAATGCTTACCTTTGAAGAACACAATCAGCAATTGGCTGCCCGTTTCCCCAAATTTACAGACAAAATTGATTGGATTTTGCAGAATTGGCACAAAGATCAGCCTTATATCCCCGGGATCTGCGATCTGATTGAACGCCTGGACACGGCAAAATTTGATCTTTACCTCTTATCCAACGCAAATTCACGATATTACACCTTTGAATCATACATGGAGATTTTTAAGCGTTTCAAAGGGATCACATTTTCTTCAGATCTCAAATTGATCAAACCTCAACAGGAAATCTTTGAAAAGTTTTGTGAGATACACCAATTAATACCTGCTGATTGCCTGTTTATCGATGATCAACTGGACAATGTTCGGGCAGCGCAGAAGGCAGGCTGGCAAGCCTATCAGTTCGAAGGCGTTGGTGAACTTGAGAATTTTCTCAGCAATGTCCTGAAATTATCATTCTGATCAGCATTGCTGATTTGGCTGAGTGAGATTGTATCGACCCAATGCATCATAATTAATCAGGGAGTACCACTTGAAACATTTTTCGTTACCCTTTGGTGAAACACGCTTATCTTTTACAATTCCTGCCTATTTTACAACGGATGAACTGAACCCGGTTCCTGTCCCTGTTCTCGAAAATCCAGTGGAAAAAATTCATCAGGTCCTCAAAGTGCCATTACACCGGCTGCGATACCACCACGCAGACCATTCCCCGTCGATCGCCATTGCTATTAACGATAAGACGCGACCCGTACCCAATCCAAATCCTCTCAACGTTTTACTCGAAGATCTGAATGCGTTGGGCTTTGAACGCGAAAAAATCACCTTATTTGTGGCTTCTGGCACCCATACCCCCATGGAGCCTTCAGAACTGCCGCTTATTCTCAGTGATGACATCCAGGAGAATTACCGGATTGTTGTCCATGATTGTGACAAATCGCCCATGGTTGACCTTGGAAAAACATCCCGCCAAACGCCCATCAAGATCAACGCTGATTATTATCAAAGCGAGATAAAGATCAGCGTTGGAAACATTGAACCCCATCACTTCATGGGCTTTTCAGGAGGTGCCAAAGGCGCTTCGATTGGGTTGGCAAGCAGAGAAACTATCGAGATGAACCACGCTTTGCTTGCCCACCCCCAGGCGACAACAGGTGTGTTCCATCGCAACCCGATGCGCCAGGAAGTTGAGGAAATCGGTAAGAAGATCGATCTTCATTACTGTCTGGGAACGATCCTGAACGAAGACAAAGAGATCATTGACGTGTTTTTCAGCAATCCATCCTTTGTGATGAATGCCGCCATCCCAAAAATCAAGCAGGTTTTTGGCGCCAGCGCAGCCCAACCCTATGATCTCGTCATCGCTTCACCGGGCGGCGCGCCAAAGGACATCAATTTATATCAGGCACAAAAAGGTCTGACGCATGCTGCCCGGATCACAAAAGATAGCGGATGGTTGATCTTGATCGCAGCCTGCCCCGAAGGTACGGGCAGCGCTTCCTTTGAAGATTACGCCAGGGCTGCCCAATCTCAGCAGGCGATCCTGGATCATTTCGATCAGGGCTTCTTCCAGGTTGGACCACACAAAGCTTATCAGATTGCACGGGACGCTCTTCGTGTTAATATTGTCCTGGTCTCTGAGATCCCTTCAAAAGAAGTTAAACAATGGAAAATGACACCCAGTCCACCCCATTTGCTGCAATCTCTCATTGATTGGATACTGAACCGACTTCCTGAGGATGCCCGCATCGCCATTTTGCCTGCAGCAACACGAACCATGACCGAGGTGAGCCATGAATAACAATACTTTTATTCGAAACCCACACCTTGAAGGAGGAGATATCTTTTGGCAGGGTGATCGAACAGGGATACTCCTGATCCACGGTTTCACTGCAACAACGGCTGAAGTGCGCCCGATGGCTGAAAAACTCCGTGAAGATGGTTTTACGATCTCAGCGCCCCTTCTTCCCGGTCATGGCACCCATCCCGATGATATGAACAACGCTCGCTTTCCCATGTGGATTGAAAGCGTTAAAACTTCCTATGAAAATCTCCTGGGCAAATGCGATCGCGTCTATGTCCTGGGCGAATCAATGGGGGCCCTGTTGGCGCTTGAACTGGCAGCCCAGCATCCGGAAATAGCAGGGCTCTGTCTGTTCGCTCCCGCGATTAAGGTAAACCATTTGTGGTTGTCGTGGCTGGTGGCACCTTTTATAAAATTCCTATCCAAATCCGGCGAAGATGATGGCTTGGCATGGAAGGGATACAATGTGAATCCAACCAGAGCCATGATTGAGCTTTATAAACTTCAGCACCATCTCCGACGAAGATTTCATCTGATCCACCACCCCACACTTGTATTTACAGGAGAATACGATCAAACAATTGCACCCGATTCCGCCAATATCGTTCTGAAAAAGATCCAGGCAAACCCTAAATGCCACATTCACATGAAAAATAGCGCCCATTGCATCCTTCTCGACAGGGAATTGGAGCTTGTTCATCAGCATGTTCTTGCTTTTATTCAAAGTTGCGAATCAATCCAATAGCTCTTCCGGTCCCAAATACGGTGAAAAAAGGCTGTCAGTTGCAATTGACATGCATACCACACAAAGGTAAACTTGAAACCTCGGAAACTTTCCGGTTCCAAAGCCTCCCTTATTGACAACAATAGGAAGCAATGAGCTCATTCTGTATTTTTGCATGTCCAAATTTATTCCAGGCAGAATGCAAAGTGAGCGGTGTAAAGAAACAAGGCCTTATAGATTCCTCATAAAACTGGAGAAGCACAACGTTGGCAGAAAAGACTTATTACAATATTGATCTGAGCAAGGTGATCTCAAACAATCGATTGATCGGGCTTCTTCGGCTGATGAAGGGTTATCACTGGTCATTTATCGGCGCCACCATCGCTCTCGCAATTGCCACCGTGTCAAGAACGGGCATTTCATTGGTCCTGCGTCAATTTGTTGATAATGTGATCGTACCGGGGGCATCCGGGACGGGTCTCATCAAATTGATTGTGTTTTTTTTAGGTCTCTCACTTCTGCAAGGCGGTTTTTCGTTCATTTCAGGTTGGTTAGCTGCTAAAACAGCTGAGGGAACCATTCGCCGGCTGCGCAATTACCTTTTTGACCATTTGCAAAGGCTTCCCTATGCCTACCATGCAGAATCCAAGACAGGTGAACTGATTTCCCGGGCGACTTCTGATGTGGACACAATCAGCCGGTTCTACAGTGAACAAGCCATCGGTATCGGACGCATCCTGTTAATGTTCATTGTCAATTTTGTTGCCATCCTGCAGCTGAACACAAAGCTGGCATTCATTTCGATTATATCGATCCCTCTGATCATCTGGGTTTCTATTTATTTTTTCTCGCGAGTATCCAAAGCTTATGAAGCCTATCAGGAGCAAGAAGCTTTATTAAGCAACCGCTTGCAGGAAAATCTAACAGGGATCCGCGTGGTCAAAGCCTTTGCCCGTCAAAGCTATGAAAGCTACAAATTTGACAGGGAAAACTGGGAAAAATTCAGGTTGGGGAAAAAGCTTTTATCGATTGAAGCCCTGTTTTGGCCAATCTCAGATGTGATATGCACCGCACAAACGCTAATTTCATTTTATGTCGGCGCCATAATGGCTTATCACGGGACGATTTCTGTCGGCACCTATATGGCGTTTGCCACGCTTGTGATTTCAATCATCTGGCCCGTGCGCATTCTTGGCAGGTTGATCGTCCAAACATCCACAGGAACCGTATCTTATAGCCGGGTGGCAGAGATCGTGAAGCAAGACCGTGAACCTCTGACGGAAGGTGACTATCAGCCAGATGGAAATGTTCAGGGTGAAATTATCTTCGATGATGTCCGCTTTGAATATGACCCGGGGATGTCTGTTCTTGAGCATGTCAGCTTCAAATGCAATCCGGGGGATGTGATCGCTCTGCTTGGGTCCACAGGTTCTGGCAAGACATCACTGGTTAATTTATTGCCGCGATTCTATGACCCAACAGAAGGCATCATCACCCTCGATGGGATTGACCTGACTCGCTATACACGAAAGTATTTGCGCTCGCAAATTGGGATTGTCGAACAGGAGCCCTTTCTGTTTTCGCGTTCAATCAAAGAAAATATCACCTACGGCGTTCATCGCCAGGTAAGTGATGATGAAGTCATCCGGGCAGCAAAATTCGCCGCCATTCACGATGTGATCATGAACTTTCCAAAAGGCTATGAAACCATGGTGGGAGAGCGCGGCGTAACCCTGTCTGGTGGGCAAAAACAGCGGGTCGCGATCGCGCGGGCGCTGCTAAAAAACCCACGCATCCTCATCCTGGATGATTCAACATCAAGTGTGGATACTGAAACAGAAGCCCATATCAGATCAGCGCTCGAACACCTGATGCAGGACCGGACAACCTTCATCATCGCACACCGCATCCAGAGCGTTATGGATGCCGATCTCGTCCTGGTTTTTGATAAAGGTGAAATCGTCCAGGCAGGCACCCACAACGAACTGATGAGCCAGCACGGAATGTATCAGGACATCTTTAATATCCAGACACGCATTGAAGACGAGTTAGAAAAGGAAATTTCCAGTGTCGATTAATCATGAATTAGAAGAAAAAGAATTTGGAAAAATAACCGGTCAAATTTTTCGCCGTTTGCTCTCGCTGCTCAAACCTCACTGGAAAACTGTTTTAGGTTTCCTGGTCTGTATCGCTTTTGTGTCTTTCATCGACTCTTATACCACCTTTCTGAGTAAGCGCATCATCGATGAAGGGATCGTTGCAAAAAACCGTGAGGCAATTGTTCAGACCGTTATCCTTTATGGCAGTATTTTAATTTTCCAGGCAATTTTTACTTTCGGTTTCATCTACCTCGTTGGCATTCTGGCTGAGCGTGTCCGTTATGATCTGCGAAAGAACATGTTCAACCACCTCCAGGAGCTTTCATTATCCTATTTCAGCCAAACGCCAATTGGGTGGATCATGGCGAGATTGACATCTGATACAGAAAGATTGTCCGATTTGATGACCTGGGGAATCCTTGATTCAACCTGGGCAGCGATCAACATCATCACCTCAGCCATTTTCATGTTCATGATCAATCCGAAACTGGCTGTGATTGTGCTGTTTATCCTGCCCATTCTGATCGTCGTTGCATTTCGCTTCCGCACAACCATCCTTCATCATTATCGCTGGGCAAGAAAGATGAATTCACGCATCACCGGAGCCTTTAATGAGAGCATTACTGGGGTGCATGTAATCAAAGCGCTTTCCCGCGAGGATGGGAACCTTGACGAGTTTTCAGAACTTACCGATGGCATGTACGAAGCCAGTTTCAAGGCTGCCTGGCTTTCAGCCCTCTTTTTACCCACAGTTCAGATCATCAGCGCCATCGGCCTGGGCGTTATACTGTGGCGAGGGGGAACTCAGGTACAAACAGGGGTTATGACAATCGGTGGAATTCAAGCTTTCGTCTCCTATATCACCTTTATTATGTGGCCTATTCAAGACCTGGCTCATGTTTACGCGCATATGCAAAATGCGATCGCCTCTGCTGAACGCATTTTCAACCTGATGGATACCAGGCCAGAAATAACCAATCATTACAGCGCCGTTGATATCGAATCCCTTAAAGGAGATATCCGTTTCGAAAATGTTCTTTTTCATTATGAGGATGATGATCCGGTCATTCGCGGGCTGAATTTTCACGTCAGGCAGGGTGAAATGATCGCGCTGGTCGGTCCCACGGGTGGGGGCAAGACAACGATCGTCAACCTGCTCGGTCGCTTTTATGAGCCCAGCGAGGGGACAATTTATTTCAATGATATGGATTACTTAAATATGAAACTGGAGGATATCCAGTCTCGAATTGGCATCGTCCTGCAAACGCCGCACCTTTTTTCAGGGTCCATCCGTGACAACATCCGGTATGGGAAATTGTCCGCGACCGATGAAGAAATTGAGGATGCCGCAAAGCTCGCTGGCGCTCATGATTTCATCAACCGATTTGAACATGGCTACGACCAGGATGTCGGTGAAGGCGGCAATTTACTGTCCGTCGGACAAAAGCAGCTGATCAGCATTGCCCGTGCGATCCTTGCAGATCCTGAAGTCTTCATCATGGATGAGGCGACCAGTTCAGTGGACACGCTAACAGAAGCCCTGATCCAGCAAGGAATGGAACACCTGATGGAAAACCGAACAAGCTTTGTGATTGCGCACAGACTTTCCACCATCAAGCGAGCAGACCAAATCCTTGTCATTGAAAACGGTCAGATTGCTGAGATGGGAACCCATAAAGAATTGATCCAAAAAAAGGGGAAGTATTACAATCTGTATACCAAACAATTCCGTCAGGAATTGGAAGCACAATATGACATCCTCAGTCGTCCTGAGGCTTTGCAGTCCAGCTCTTAACCCTGCACTTGAGTTTTGAGAAACACCGCAAGAAACGACCACTGAGAACCAAGGAAAAATCATGATCATATCGAAAAAAGATCATCTTCCGCCCGCAATCATCAACCCCCAGGGAGAAAACTTGCAAGAGATTCTCGGGTTGGTTGCTGGCGGCGCACAATCTCACAGTCTGGCGAGAGTCGTCCTTCCATCCAGTCATTCATCCGCACCGCATTACCATAAAGTGTCGGATGAGTCCTACTGGATCCTTTCGGGGGTTGCCACCTTGAATATCGACGGGAATATTTTTGAGTTGACGTCCGGTGAAGCTGTTTTGATTCAACCCATGGAGGTGCATCAAATCTCCAATCAAACCGATGAGATGTTGATCTTTCTGGCTGTCTGTGTTCCTGCCTGGTCGCCTGAAGATTCTTTTGAGATTGAGTGACCCGGGGATCAAGTATGCAGCTGGCTGTTAATTTTTCGTTTCCCCTTGTCCGGCTCATTCAAGATGGCTCAATTAAAGTTGATCGAATAAAAATCCCTGATTGGGATGGCATGCTTATCGAAGCGGGGCCTTACGGTCCACTTGCTATTCATTTTGATCTCGATATCGGTTTTGGGAATACGCTGAAGGCTGATTTCGAACGCATAAAAAACCTCCAAACTCAGACCAACACGCCCCATGTCAACACACACCTGGTCGCACCGCGCCATTTTAATCCTGCAAGTCAGAAAGAGTTGCGTGATATCAATCACCTCTGGCGAGAAGAGCTGAATTTGATGAGGCGCTGCCTGGGAGATACACCGGTTGCTGTTGAGAATTCCCCCTACACCCCGGATGCACCTCACCTGTCCACCCCCGCCCGCAGCGATGTGATTTCAAGGGTGATCCAGGAAACTGGCAGCATGCTTCTGCTGGATCTTTCGCATGCCCGCATTACCGCAGATACGCTTGGGGTTGACGTCAAGGATTATATCCAATCCTTACCCCTCGATCGATTGGTTGAATTACACATTACCGGCGTGAAACCTTTCCGTGGGATTCTCACCGATCATTTTGAATTAATGGATGCAGATTGGGAGATTCTCGAGTGGGCTTTGTCAGAGATCCAAAAGAAAAAATGGCGTGAACCGGCTATCGTGGCGTTTGAATATGGCGGAATTGGGAACATCTTTGCCTGGCGAACGGAGCTGAGGCACCTCAAATCCCAGGTTCCGGTGCTGTATGCCATGATTCACAATTATTCCCGACCTCATTAAATCATGCTTCGAGGTTGGATTCCAACCCATCCCTGAAAACAAAAATCTCATTAAAGGGCAATCGTTATCCATATGCTTCCTCCCTTTTGTTAATGTGCATCCCAACTGCCGAAACTGAGGCAGTCATTAATTCTACCGTTGTCAATGATTTTCCTCATGAGGAGAAACTAAAAGCAAATTTCTTGAAAGATATTCAAATTTGGTTTGATTAAAGGTAAGATTAATGAAAGTATGATGAGAAAGGAATAAAAATGACCTCACTTGGACAAAAGCTTCGTGAGCTTAGACAACAAAAGGGTTACAAACTGAATGAGGTGGCTGAAGGAGCCGGTCTCTCGATCTCTTTCATTTCGTTGATTGAACGTGACAAAGCATCGATTTCGGTTGAAAACCTTAATAAATTAGCCAATTACTATAATGTACGGCTTTTCCAGGTTTTTCAGGAAATTGAAGAAGAGGACGTCCTGGTCGTGCGTAAAAACCAGATGGAAGATCATATCATGAGCGACTTTGATACAAAGCCGGCATTGTTGTTGCTTTCATCGGAGGATAATCTTTCCTTAAAAGCCCTTCTGGTCAACATCCCACCCGCTTCTCAGGGTGAAGAAGTCCAGCTTCACAAAGGTGAAACCTTCATATCGATCAAAGAAGGTTCTGCAACCATCCATATGCCCAACAAAAAAACCATCCATCTTCATCAAGGTGACAGCGCTCATCTGACGAGCTTCAAAGGCACTGTCATTAAAAATGCGCATGATGACCACCCCCTTCAGATGCTGATCGTTTCAACAGCAACAACCCAGCTTTTGGATGCGAACAACAACCTGCTGCCATATATTATCCTGGAAGAATAACTGTTATCAGCAATTAAGAACAGAATTATTCACCAAGACATGGTTTTTTGGAAAGAACGGTTAACCTCGGACAAAAGCAGAAGATTGCTCTTGCCAAATACTTGACAACCACAATTGTATATTGTATAATTCAGGTAAATTATGTCATATATGTTTCTTGGCATTGACATAATCTCAACTTTCTTACAACCTCTTATTTCTCTCTCTCCCTCTATGGAAAAGCCGCCTGATCTCCCGGGCGGCTTTTTTAGTCCATCCGGCTCATGCCCTGAGATGATATCGCCCAATTCCACAAACAATGCATTTCGGAATGAGGCGTCTTTCCAAAATCATTTGATTTTTTGAACGATGTGTGTATAATTCACACGGCATGAAATTATTACTCCGCTTTGCAAAAAAATATTCCTGGGCGCTTTCGATCACCATCATCAGTATGTTGCTGTTGGTGGGCGCCCAGTTGCTGATCCCCTGGTTGATCAGAACTTTGATCGCTTTGGTGACGGAAAATCATCTATCACCCGATACGATGAAGACCATCAATTACCTGACCTTAATTGCATTAATCACCTTCATCGCACGCGGTGTGGTTCAGTTCCTGCGAAGTTATATGGCGCATATTGCCGGCTGGGGCGTCGTCTCCGACGCACGCAAATACGTCTATGAGCACCTGCAAAAACTATCCCTCCGTTTTTATGAGGATAAACAAACGGGGCAATTGATGTCTCGGGTGGTCAATGACACGGATCTGTTTGAGCTGTTGATCGCCCATGCTGTTCCGGATGTCTTTGTGAACATCATCACTTTCGTCGCCATCACGGCGGTCCTGGCGAGTTTGAACTGGAAACTGACCCTCTTCAGCATGGCGCCGATCCCCCTGGTGATCATCGCTTTGATCGGGTTTGCAAAGGTCGTCCGCCCTGCCTTTAGAAACAGGCAGAAAGATGTTGGCAACCTGAATGCCATCCTTAATGACAGCATTTCTGGCGTCAGGGAGATCAAAGCCTTCAACCGTGAAAGTGACCAGCTTGAGCGGGTCGAGGTGGGTATCGAAAAATATCGGGTCTCCATGCTATCTGCACTGCGCCTGATGGCGATTTTCCAACCCTTTATCGATTTTTCAACCTCGATTGGTCAGCTGATTGCGATCTTTTTCGGCGGTCGATTGGCGCTTCAGGGCGTATTGCCGGTTGCGGACCTGGTTGCTTTTTTCCTCTATCTTGAGATGTTTTATCAACCGATCAGGGCATTGGGCATGTCGTGGGAACAGGTGCAGGAAGCTATGGCAGGATTTGACCGTGTGGAGGAGCTGCTTTCAGAAGAGCCCGAAGTTGCCAGCCCGCCCAAACCCGTTCCGTTTCCCAAAAACCCTGAGGGGCATTTACAATTCATCGATGTGAGCTTCAGCTATACCGAGGGCGAGGCGGTTTTGGAAAACATCAACCTCGATATCCCTGCTTCTGACGTGGTCGCCCTTGTCGGTCCGACGGGTGTGGGGAAGTCAACCCTGGTCAGCCTGATTCCGCGTTTCTATGATGTTAAAAAAGGGCAGATTACCCTGGACGGCGTTGATGTCTGCGATTATCGGCTGGATGACCTCCGTAAAAACATCAGCATCGTGCTGCAGGATGTGTTCTTGTTCCACGGCACTGTAAAAGACAACATCCTGTTTGGCGACCCGGACGCTTCGGATCAAGCCGTGATCGAAGCCGCTAAAATTGCCAACGTGCATGATTTCATTATGAGCCTGCCGGAGGGTTACGACACGATGATCGGTGAGCGGGGGGTGAAGTTATCCGGAGGTCAGCGCCAGAGGCTGTCGATTGCCCGGGCTGTCCTTAAAAACACGCCCATTCTGATCCTGGATGAAGCCACCTCCTCTGTGGATACCGAGACCGAACTGCTCATCCAGCAGGCATTGGAGCGGCTGATGGAAGGACGCAC
>LSQX01129743.1_pt1 | contig 13366 bp, 13 predicted proteins | sample 654561 | NCBI WGS metagenome assembly LSQX01 (sample SAMN04489861, study PRJNA283612) | anaerobic digester metagenome | isolation source: 4 biogas reactors fed with cattle manure at either 37C or 55C with and... | place: Denmark: Kongens Lyngby | collected 2014 | reverse complement strand
GGATTTTGGACAACACATAGCAACCCTTCTTCGTCTTTTTCAATAATTGTGAGACTTATTTTCCCATCGTCGATTAAAATTTGATTGCCGACAACGACATCATCGAAGACATTCGTTGGCGCAATTGAAAAACGTTCGCTGTTACCAACAACCGGACGTTTTAAAATTTTAATTTCTTGATTTTTAAAAACTTCCACTTCCCCATTTTCTATTTCTCCGCACCGAATCTCAGGACCGCGGGTATCCATCATAATCGCTAAGTTAAACCCGGTGCGATCGGATACTTCACGGATTCTTAAAATCCGTTGTGCATGTTCATCTTGCCCTTCATGGGAAAAGTTTAAACGACAAATGTTCATACCAGCTTGTGCTAAATTCTCAATCATGACTGGATCATCACTTGCCGGTCCAATCGTACAAATGATTTTTGTCTTTCTAATTTCTTGCATTGTTCCTCCTATACAATCCGCTCATGCAGCTCAATTAATTGTTTATAATTATCTCTTGTTAATGCTAATGCTTCGTTCAATGACATAGTTTGCACTTGATTGTCAATGACACCGACGCAATGGTGGTCCTGGTGCGCTAGTAAGGCCACCAGGGCGTGATCGCCAAGTTTTGTTGCCATCATCCGATCGGCAGCACTGGGCGCACCACCGCGCTGTATGTGCCCCAAAATTGTTGCTCTACCGGAAAAGCCGGATGTGACGCTAATCTTTTGGGCGAGTTCGTGCACGTTGGTAATTTTTTCGGTCACGATGACAATCGCATGCCGTTTCTTCTTTGTTTTTTCAAAGTATTGTATCTTCCTTAATACATCCGCTTCATCGTAAGGATCATGCGGTGTAATAATGACTTCCGCACCGCAGGATATTCCTGAATAAAGCGCTAAGTCAGCACACTTATTGCCCATGACCTCAATTACAGAACACCGATGATGACTCGATGAAGTATCTCTCAATTTATCAATATTCTCGATGATGGTGTTTAAAGCGGTATCAAAACCAATGGTGAAATCCGTGCTTGGGATATCATTATCAATCGTGCTTGGAATCCCAATGCATTTCATGCCAAGTTCACTTAATTTTTGGGCGCCCTTGTAGGTGCCATCACCACCGATAACAATTAAGGCATCAATACCCCGTCTTCTTAAAATGGCAACGGCTTGTTTCTGGGTTTCCAATGTTTTAAAGGCATCCAAGCGTGCTGAACCTAGGATGGTTCCGCCTTTTGCGGAAATATCACTCACGGATGCATGCGACATCGCCACCATATCATCGTTAATCAGGCCCTTGTATCCATCACGGATGCCCATCACTTCAATGTCATGAAACAAGGCACTGCGCACAACCGCACGAATCGCCGCGTTCATCCCTGGTGAATCGCCCCCTGATGTCAATACGCCAATTTTTTTTATCATCCTCTACTCCTTAAATCTTATTCATTCTATCATAAGTTACGACGGTTTTCGCCCACCAATTCAAAAGGTTCACTGCTGGCTTTAATGCGTTCAATATAACGAATCGCTTTGGTGTTTGACTGCTTCCCTTTTTGATCGATTGCATATTGTGAGCGCAAGGTATCCAGTGTCTCATTACTCGTGAACCAGGTGCTCTTTTTACTTTCAAGCCGATAATTTAAAATAGGAAACAACAGTTCATCACGCGACCATGCGGTGATGTTTTCGGCGCCAATATCGTCCATGATTAAGACATCGGCATGCATGGCATCATTAATCAAATTGCTCATGCCATCTAAATTATCAAAATAACGTTTGGCCTTGGACACAAAGGTCGGCACATGCACAAAGGCAACCTTATAGTCTTTTAAAGCCAATTCATTTGCCAAGGCACTCAATAGATAGGTTTTGCCACTACCGGGCGAACCGTATAAATACAAGGCTTTAAATTGTGGCTTGGCTAGCCAAGAACGCACAAAATCAATTAATTTCAAATAATTGAAGCTTTCATGATCCAACTTAAAATCTTGCAGGCGCAACTTATAGTGTTGACTGCCCATGTCATTGATTAGAAAGTTATTTAAATGCGCAAGTGCAGCTTCCTCTTCCAACAAAAACTTGCATTTGCCAAGCAAACTAATCAAGACCCCGTTTTCAACCGTCAAATTTAAAACATAACCACGGCTTTCTTGACGACATTCAAACAAACCTTGACACCCATCACAGAGGGCAAGTTGATCAAGCCACAGTTTAAAACGTGATGCATGACGCTTGATAAATTCATCATCCACATTGAATTCTTTTTTAAATGCAAGAATGCGTTGGTGGCTAAGCAACATCTTGATTACGGCTTCTTGATGTTCCAAAGCCGCCTTTGGGATGTTCGGTTTAATGTTTAATTTTTCCATCACTTATCACCCTTTTTCAATTTCTTTAAAAGTGCCAATCGCTGTTTTTCATCTTCTTTTTGTTGGGGTGCCGGACTCTCCATGTAAGCGGGGGTTTCGACAACCGTAGCCTTTGGGCTTGTGTAACTTAAGTGTTTTTTAACGTCAGCTTCCGAGCGAATGTTGGCACGCACCCATGAATCCGCGATTTGTTCCACCAAGGCTTTGGTAAAGGAACCCTTGAAGCGCTGCAAAACAAATTCGATTAACTGATTTTGAACGACTTGTTCAAAATCATAATGTTCATATAAAAACGCAATTGTTTTTTTATCACGCACACCCAGCGGCTTACCTTGTTGCTGGGCTGAGAAAAACAAATAACTGTCTTGATCATATTTACTTTTAATCGCTGTTTTATGTTGATCGATGTAACTGGAAATGAACCTCTCAAGTTTTTGGACATCTAAGACTCCATCTTGAAAGCGGGTGCTCTTACCGACAAATTTACGCATGGTTACCACATCGATTGCATAGAGAGAACCCAGGTAATTAATCGTTTCAAGGTTTGCTTCAGTGCGTGCTGCTTTTGGAAACAACAAATCTGGTGTCGTTTGTAAAAACCCGCGCATATCAAAACTGAGCGTTTCCGGCAATTGTTTTTTATGATTGTTATGGTCGACAAATTGTAGCTCACGATCTTTTTCCCAATCGCTTAACAAGTGCCCACCAAAGGCATCACTAACGTTTTTAAAACCATCCAGCACGAAACTCTGATGCGCTTCTTTCAGTTGCATGATGTAGCTTGCATCGAGCACTTTAATAATGTAGCGCCCAAACACATCATGTTTTAAGAACGAGTTCACATCCAAAGGGCGATGCACATCAAAAGCATACACATCATGAAATTCTTCCTGCTTTTTGTAAGTACTGATTAGTTGCAGTTGTTCACACTTTGAAAGGCCATCCGCCAGCGTTTGAACATCCACGTTGAGCACATCGCATAGTTTTCGAATAGCCCCCTGCTCATGATGCATCGACAAAGAAACAAGCAACAAATAGACTGAAATCGCACTCATGTTGGTGCTTGGCAAATAAAGCATCATTAAACTATCTAGATCATTGCTTGCTAGCGTTAATTTATTGATGATGATGAATTGATCGGTTATCTTCATGCTTTTCTCTTTCTAATCTTTCTAATTGTAGCTCGATTTGATGCTTTAAATCATGTATCTCTTTATCATTATATAAAACAATCGTTGACATTGCACATTTATTTTCTGGGTCCAATTGCAAGGCTAACATGCCAAGAATTGCCTTTTTACTGATTTTACGGTTTTTGATTAAACGGTTGATAATCTTGGCTTGACTGGTATGGACACACCATACTTCATCAAAATGATATTGCCAATCCACTTCAAACAACAAAGGAATTTCCGCAAACACCCAATCACTTTCACTAGCTGCTACAAAATCGAGGTAAGCATCCCACACTTTCGGATGCACCAAATCCTCAATAACTTTAAGTTGTGCAGAATGGTGTTTCAAATAGCGTTTGATGAGCGTTTTATTAATTTTATCGTCAAGAATGACTTCCGGATAGCGAACTTTAAATGTTTCGATAAGCTCTTGATTATTTTCATAGAGGTACAACACGCTTTGATCCGCATCAAAAACAGGAAATCCTTTTTCAATTAAAATGTTTTTCGCTGTGCTTTTACCACTACCCATCGATCCGGTAATGGCTATCGTTTTTTTTGACAAACTGGACATAAATAAGTTCCTCGATTCGCAACAACAGTTTTAATAATGGGTGTTTGACACACATAACAAGGTTCACCTTGACGAAGATGAACCTGCAGAGATAACTGAAACCGTCCGCTTATCCCTTCACTGTTAATATAAGAATAAATGGTTGTTCCTCCACTTGCAATGGCTTTCTCTAAAATCTCAACCACACCTTGAGCAATAAGAGCCCATTGCGAGCGTGATATTTTATGACACGCCACATCGGGATGTAAGCGAGCATAAAAGCATATTTCATCAGCGTAGATATTGCCGATGCCGGCAATGAATTCTTGCGCTAATAAAAAAGACTTCAGTGAACGCTTGCGATGTTTCGCAAGTTCGTACAAGTAATCCCCTGAAAATTGTGGATCATCAAACTCAATCCCTAAATGCGAGAGATAATCATGCAGTTGTGTTTCATCCACTAGATAAACCATGTGCCCGAATTTGCGTGTATCGTGGTAGTGCAAATAGGTGCCATCATGAAATTCAAACACAACATGCACGTGTTTCTTAACCGCACTGGTCGTTTCGATGAAAAAACGACCTTCCATCCGCAAATGCATCACGCAGAATCCTTTTTCTAAAATCAAAATGATGTATTTGCCGCGCCGTTTGATATCAATGATGGTTTGCTGCAGCAACGCGTGTTTGAATGTTTCAACGTCTTGTTGAATGATGGATGGCGTGATTACATGAACGTCAGTGATGGTTTTACCTTTGATTTGGCGCATCAAGGTAGCGATGACCGTTTGGACTTCAGGTAGTTCTGGCATTATTTTGCCTCATACCAATTTTGACCAACACTGATGGACACTTCAAGCGGAACATCCAAAGTCACAACTTCAACCATCGCCGCTTCCACCATTGTTTTAACCCAATCGAGTTCATCATGGGTCACATTTAAGACAATTTCATCATGCACTTGCAAAAGCAAAGTTGATTTAGCTTGTTTTTCTCGCAGTTTTGCATCCACTTTAAGCATGGCGATCTTCATTAAATCGGCAGCACTGCCTTGAATCGGCGCATTCATGGCTGCGCGTTTACCAAACTCCCGCACACTGTAAACTGAAGAATACAATTCATCAATGGCACGTCGGCGTTTAAAGATGGTTTGCACATAGCCATTGGCTTGCGCAAAGGCAATCGTATCTTCCATAAACTTCGCAATCTTTGGAAACGACTGATGGTATGATTTCATAAATTGCGATGCTTCCTTACGCGTCACATTGATCTGTTGGGCCAAACCATAATCAGACATTCCGTAAATAATACCAAAATTGACTGCTTTGGCTTGCCGACGCATGGCATCCGTCACATCTTCAAAAGCGACACCAAAGATATCCATAGCCGTTTTCGCATGGATGTCCAAATGATGATTAAAGGCATCAAGCATCGCTTGCTCCTGTGCCATGTGTGCTAAAAGGCGTAATTCAATTTGCGAATAATCCGCTGACAATAAGACACTGTCGGCTTCAGCCACAAATATTTTTCGAATAATCGCCGTTTCCTCATTTTTAACCGAGATATTCTGCATGTTTGGATGATTGGATGATAAACGACCGGTCTGCGTTGCGCATTGATTGTAAACTGTATGAATTTTTTGATCAGGCCCAATGTGTTTTTGTAAACCAGCCGTGTAAGTGCTGTAAAACTTTTGAAACTTTCGATATTCAATGATTTTCTCAATCACGGGATGTCGATTCAGTAAGGCTTCCAAGACATCAATGGCAGTGGATCGCTTTTTAATTTGCGGTAAACCCAATTCATCGTAAAGGACCTCTGCCAATTGTTTTGGTGAATTGACATTGAATTCATGTTGCGTTAACTCAAAGATTTCTTTTTCGAGAGCCGTCACTTTCGCCAACGTTTCCTCATTGAGACGTGCCAAGTTATCTTCATCGACTGAAATACCGTGGCTTTCCATCCGATACAAGACATCAATCAAAGGAAATTCAATGGTTTCATAAAGTTCAAGCATGTTCTTTGCGATCAAGGCTTGCTTCAGATGGTCATATTGTTTCACGACTTTTTGCGCAAACATGCCATCACTGACGATAATCTCTTTTTTATTAATGGCAATGTGCCATTTATCTTTAAATTTATCCAGGGTTGTAAGGGATGTGTCATCTAAAAAAGCCATAATCCACACATCATCCACCACATTATTAAGTTCAAAACTATGAGAGGCGCACAAATGAAACAACATCTTGCTATCGTAAGCATATTTAACAACCGCACTCGCTGCCCACACTTTAAAGGCGTCGCTGACGTCTTGATAATCGATTTGACTCAGATATTTGTCATTGGCAACCAAGAAAGCGTCGCAAGTTTTTGTGACATCCAACTCTTTGGCATTGGATGCCATCACAAAAGTTGGACCTTGATAAAGTTTGGGGTCAAATGCAACCCACTCAACACGATCTTCGCTTGGCTCATGATTAAATTTAGAAATCATTTCCACAAGCGCTTCCATTTCGTAAGTGCGCAAAAACTTCGCAAGGTTTTGCCAGTCAGGTTCATACATTAATTCCGCATCACTCACATCGAGCGGGACATCCTTAAAGATGGTCGCCAAATCATACGATAAATAGGCTTGATCTTTTTGCGTTTGGAGATTTTCAAGCAACTTACCCTTCAATTGATCAAGGTTTTCATACACACCATCTAAGGTTTTAAAATCATCAAGCAAGCGTTTTGCGGTCTTTTCGCCGATACCGGTGACTCCCGGTATATTATCGGAGCTATCCCCCATGAGCGATTTTAAATCCACAATTTGGGCGGGTGTCAGCCCTTGTTGGGCATGCAGCAAGGCTTCATCCATCAGTTCCGTTTCACTGAGTCCTCTTTTCATCAACATCACCTGCGTGTTGGCGTCTATCAATTGCAACATATCACGATCGCTTGTTAAAATTATTTTTTTAACGTCTTGATAGCGTTTCACCATCGTCCCGATGATATCATCGGCTTCATAGCCTTCAATTTCGTAGCGTTTCATGTTGAACGCATCCAAGTAATCACGCACCAATTGGAATTGATCAATGAGTTCCTGTGGTAATTCAGTGCGTGTTGCCTTATAGGCTTCGTATTGTTCATGACGAAATGTTTTTGCTTTCGCATCAAAGGCAAACAGAATCGCATCCGGTTCGATCACTTCCAAGGCTTTTAAAACCATGTTGACAAAACTGTGCAGCGCATTGGTTGGTTGACCGGATGATGTCCGCATCATACGGGTGTATGCTGTTGCATAATAGGCACGAAATACCATGGAATTGGCATCGACTAATAAGAGTTGTTTCATAAAATTCCTCCACATTCATTGTATCACAACCGAGTTGCGAGCTTTTAAAAAACCTCCTTGGAGGTTAGTTGGCAATCGATTCTAAGAAAGACAAATTATCATACATGATTGTCAGATAATCCTTGCCTTCCTGTTCATCATTTTCCGTTAAAAATGTTAAGTTACTCAAGTTGACTTGCGTTAACTCCAACTCATCCCGCAACTGCGTGTACAACTCCCTTAATTCAGGAGTTAAGTTGGGTTCAAATGCGATGTATTGAATATTATTATGGATAATCTGTTCTTTAATATAATCCAATTGTTTCGTGTTTGGTAAAGCACCAAAGCGTGATAACATCACCGGATAAACACGTACCCCGTAGGCACGTTGCCAATTTCCAAAACTTGGGGTAATAGAAACAAAAGCAATATCCAACTGTTGATTCCTTAAAATTTGATATTCTGAATCAAGTCGTACAAGATCTTGTTCTAACTCGACAAAGTTGTCTTCAAAGAAGCGTTGGTCCTCAGGATAATAAGAAATAAACCAATCACGAATGTTACGCGCGATGGATGTCATTGCAATCGGATCCATCCACAACATCGGATCCATATCATAAGTATCCACGAGTTCAAAGACACTGCTTTCATAGTAATCCGTTTGAATAAAGACATCAAAGTCACTGACGCTTACTTGTGAGTAACGTTTAAACTCATAAACGGCGCTATTGGAAACCAAATCCATGAGTTTCGCTTTGCTGGAACGCACATCTTCTTTAATTAATTCCCAATATGGTTCCAATTGTCCCATAGTAATAATGAGCTTGGCTTGTGAAACAAGTTCTTTATAATCATCAACAACCTGCGATTGTTGGATAACATCACCATCGGTTAACATGCAAATATCGCCACGGTCACCACCGATGCGCCCTACAATGTATTCAATCGGGTAATTCGTCACACAAATGAGGGGTTTCTTTACTTGACATGCACTCAATTGTGATGTAATCAAGATTATTATCATAATTTGAATTATACGTTTCACGACTAATCTCCCTTCAGTCTTTAAGGCGCCACAGGCTTGTTTCTGAACGTTGTTTTTGTGTCTCTTGCGCTTTCACCATTTTGATATAATGACGCGCCAGATAGTATGCCACAATAATTAACGGTAAATTCCCTATCATTGTAACAAATAATCGGCGCATATACCAAAGTGAAAATCCAATTTGGACGGTGGTAAACAGCGAATAATATAAAAACAAAAGCACTTCCACAATAAAAATAATTACCAGTCCCATCAGGACCATTTCAAACATGGTGTCACTCATGTGACGTTGATAAATCCGCATGATAAACAAGGCCGCCACAAAGATGATAGCATGTAAAAAGAGTGCTGAATGAGTGAATAGATCGATACCGAGACCCACCAGCATCGCAACAAAAAGCACATGATAAATATCACGTTTTAATGAAATATACAACAAAAATACCAGACTGGTAAATGGAATCAAGATAAATGATGCCCACATGTATGAATTCGAAATAATACTTGCCATGATTAAATCTAAAATTAAAGTTATGATGATATAAATGCTAATCATGGTGACCACTCTCTGATTGCCATGGTGTCACGAAACACAACGAGTGCATAATCAAAATTATAAAAATCAGCCGCCGGCTTAACGTATACCTTGACCGCCAAGGTGTTTGGCATCTCCACAACCTCACTGACCGTCCCTACCAGCAAGCCTGATGGGAAAACACCCCCCAAACCTGAAGTAATGACGCTGTTACCTGGACTAATGGTAATGTTGGTATCTAAAAGCACAACTTCAAAAGCTTGGCGCTGGACATCATAACGCTCCAAAATTGCTTCTGCTGTTGTCGCAGGTGACACTTGAATCTTTAGCGCCACTTTATTTTTATTGGTTTGCGTTGTTAAAAGTCGGACAATGCTATGATGTTTTTGAACAGCTTCAACTTTGCCAATTAAACCTTTGTTAGTAATAATCGCCGCATCTTTGATGATGCCATCTTGAGCACCCTTATCAATCACAACCGTACTTAAATACACATCGCTGGGACGATAGATGATCGTTGTCGGAACGTGTCGGTATTCGTTGATGCTTATTTCAAGTTCATTTAATTTCTTGAGTTGATTAATTTGCCGATAGGCTTCTTCAAGTTCACTTTTATACACTTCCAGCATCTCAATGTCTTTCTCTAAAATTCGTTCTTGATCACGGGCAATGAGAAACTGACCAAAATCACTAAAAAAGGTACCGACCTTCTTGATTGGATACTCAATAAAAGTGTAGCGCAGTGAACCAAAAAAGCCAAAACTTGCATCTGAAAGGTCACGCGCAATTGAGGTCGCATTAATTGTAAAAAAAAGAATGGCAATTACCAATACCAAGATTGCAAAACGAATCACTGGATTTTTTATTGATCGCTTTTTCATAACCACATTCATTATAAAGAAAAAGCGTGCTTGATTCAATCCACCAACAACTTTTGCCGCAGACTTGTGTAACCATGATTGGTCACAATGATGTGATCCAAAAGTGGGATGCCCATCATAATCCCGGCTTCAACTAAAATATTGGTCACTTCAATATCTTGGGGTGATGCTTTTAATGAACCACTGGGATGATTATGAACCGCAATAATTTTTGCGGCACTTAAGCCCACCGCTTCTTTGAAAATCTCACGGGGGTGGATGATGGAGCGATCCAAGGTCCCAATAAACAAGGTCTTATAGGAAATAATTTTGTTTTGGACATCTAAATACACAACCAAGAAATGCTCTTGCGATTTATCCATCATTTCACTTGTCAACCATTTTATTAATTGCGATGGATGGTCCACAATGTTAATCTCATTAACTTCATTGCGAAGCACGCGCTTCACAATTTCAAACACTGCGAGCAATTCAAGTGCTTTGGCTTCTTTAATCCCCTTGATTTGTACGCATTGATACAGTGTTAATTTTGGTAAACCAGCCATCCCTTGCGCCATATTTAATAGAGAAGAGGCAATGTGATATACATCTGCCTCTTTTGAACCACTACGAATAATCAGGGCCAAGAGTTCAACATCGCTCAATGAAGATAAACCATGGCGTTTTGCCTTTTCGCGCGGGCGCAGATGCTCAGGCACATTTTTAAAGGAAGTCATTTTCTACTTCCCCCATTGTGCGCTAAAGCCTGGCAAAACAATACGGCCACTGCCTGAAAATAAAATTTTAATAATTGCTGCGATTCCAGCAGCAATGGCTAAGTAACCCAGCGCGGTTGATGTTGTAATCATGTTGCACCTCCACTTTATTATTGTAAATGAAGGTGCAATATCCTAATTAATCGATTTTAAAAAAACGACCACTGAGTGGTCGTTAGATTTTATTTGTCATTTGGTAAGACGAGGTTTAAAAACACACCCACAAGCGCTGCAAGCGCGGTCCCCGATAAGGTTGCTAGTGATGATAGTTTGAAAATGGCACCGCCTAAACCGATAACCAGCATCACCGAGGCAATGATTAGGTTACGCTGTTTTGCAAAATCAACCTTTGCATCAACAAGCACCCGTAAACCATTGGTTGCGATAACACCATACAGCAACATGCTCATTCCCCCCAAAACAGGCCCTGGAATTGTTGATATGGCTGCTGAAAACTTACCAAAGAAACTTAAGATTACAGCAATGACTGCTGCCCCACCAATAACATAAATGGAAGCAACTTTCGTCATGCCCACCACGCCTGTATTTTCACCATAGGTCGTGTTGGCAGGCCCGCCTACTAAGGCACTGAAGGATGTTGCAATGCCATCACCAATCAATGTGTTTTTCAAGCCTGGATCTTTCAAAAAGTCTTTGTTACAAATTTTACCTAACACGATATGATCACCAATATGTTCTGATATTGTCACAATCGCAATTGGAATGATGGCCCACATCTCAGGGCCGAAATACAATTGATACGTGTCAAATTTCCAGAGTTTAAATGGTAACGCTAGTTCTGGTAATGCCAGCCAACTAGCATTGGCAATCGGTGTGAAATCAACGATTTGAAACAAGATTGCCACCACATAACCACCCGCAATCCCAACCACAAACGGAATAATTTTAAAGAATCCTTTCGCATATGTTGACACAAAAGCTGTGATTAAAAAGGTAATGGCTGCGACAGCTACCATTTTAAAATTACCATCCGCAGTGAAACCTGCTTGTGCAACCGCCGTGCTAGCTAGTCCTAATCCAATAATCATGATCATTGGACCAATCACAATCGGTGGTAAAATTTTATCAAGCCACTTGGTCCCGGTCAGCCGAATAATAAGTGCCACACCCACATACACTAAACCAACCACAATCAATCCCGTTTGGGAAGCACCGATGTCGCCACCCAAGGCTTCTCTTGCGAAAATCATTGCAGTAATATAAGCAAATGAAGACCCAAGATACACAGGTACTTTTGCTTTTGTCACTGCAATATAAATTAAGGTTCCCAAACCCGAAGCAAACAATGCCACTGAAATTGGAAACCCAACAATTATTGGAACTAATACCGTAGCACCAAACATTGCGAAAACATGTTGAACACTAAGCACTGCCCATTGACCAAGTTTTGGTCTTTCACGCACATCCAACAACAAATCGTTCTTAATCATGAACTCTCCTCCTATCGTTTCCGTATAGGTCGCATAAAAAAAAGCTTCCGTAAAAGCCCTTTTAAAATGTTTGAGGTTACTTTGTCATTCGCCTTGTTGATCTCACAGGATCACATTTAAAGGACCTACACCAAAAGCATTATAGCACAGCTTATTTTTAAAACAAACAATTTTTGATCTTTTATCAAAAATTGTTGTTTCATGCTTTTTTACGTGAAATACGTTATAATCTTTAAAGGTGATAAAATGAGTGAAACTTTTGTTTTTGATTTGGATGGTACGATTATCGATCCTAAAACAAACCAAATTCCAATTTCAACAATCAATGCCTTGCGACGTTTGAAAGACAACGGACACCGATGTTTAATTGCAACCGGTCGTTCTTTGGAATCAATGCTCAATGCAAACGTTCTTGAACTGATTGCATGGGATGGTTTTGTCCTTTCAAATGGTCAACACGTGTTGCAAGCTTTGGATAAACAGCTTTACAAACATTATTTTGACCATGAAACCATCCTTGCAATTAACGAATATGTTAATCATCATCAAATCCCCACGCTTTTTGTGAGTGAAACTGACTTTTTAAATCGAGAACCCAACGATGCCATGATTGCATCGCACAATTTTTTTCATGAGCCGATTCCAAACCTCATTAAACCTTTTGAAAATGAAAACATAAGAATGCTCTTGGTTTACACAGACAACCAAGAGCACTTTGAAAATATTAATAAAATACCGAACGTTAGAGTTTATCCGGGCCAAGCCCCGTACGCTGATGTAATCGATGCTCGTTATTCAAAGTACGAAGGCATTAAAGCAATTCTACAATCCTATAATCTAGACCCAAAGAACTACATTGCATTTGGCGATGGTTCCAATGATTTGGAAATGTTAAACAAGGCCAAAATATCAGTTGCGATGGGCAATGCAAACCCTATTTTAAAATTGCATGCTGATATAATCACAAAAAGTGTGCATCACGACGGCATCTATACTGCGTGTATGCTCAACCGTTGGATTTAATCAACAAGCACTTTAACAGTGTCACCATCTTCGGATACGATGTCGACAATTTCGCCCGTGGCACCTTCTTCGATGGCTTGCAAAATTAAATCAAGATCAATACCTTTGGTATCTAAGCTTTCACCACCAATATTAATGGATTTAGATAAGTCAACCCCAGCTTTTATGAGCGATAATGGTACATTCACTCGTACTTTATCACCATCGGCACTATCCACCAACACACGCAACATGCTTGCTTGTGTTTTTTTCTTTTGTAATGCTG
>LSQX01119560.1_pt1 | contig 13366 bp, 15 predicted proteins | sample 654561 | NCBI WGS metagenome assembly LSQX01 (sample SAMN04489861, study PRJNA283612) | anaerobic digester metagenome | isolation source: 4 biogas reactors fed with cattle manure at either 37C or 55C with and... | place: Denmark: Kongens Lyngby | collected 2014 | reverse complement strand
GTCAGGGGGATGATGGGAGCAACCGATCCGAAAAAGGCCGCACCAGGAACTATCAGGGAAGCTTTTGGTATCGATATCGGCAGAAATGTGGTCCATGGTTCTGACTCTCCGGAAAGTGCAGCCAGAGAGATATCACTCTTTTTCGATGAAGAGGAGCTCTGCAATTATGAACTGAGCCTGGCTGCCTGGGTATATGAATAGCATCTGGAAAAACATGTTGTTTCTGAAGGGGTAAGTGCCTCCTGCTATGGCATTAAAATTTAATCATTCAATAAGTAGGAAAAATTGAATTTATGGCGAATATAGAGTATGGGCAACTATCCCTGGCTAACATGCATAGGAATTATTATGGCACAAATATTAACAAATTGCTCATATTTAACCAGGAGAATCCTATGTGTAAGGAGGTGTTGTCTGAGAAGAAGAGGGGCCTAAGTGTTTTTTGTTGAAGCGGTTTGGTTAAATTATAGAAGGATTAAGTGAAGGGAGATGCTATTCTATGCCTTTTGATCCTACTCAAATGAAAGACTGGCAGATTGCTGCAGAAGCTGAAAAGAATATGCCAACCCCAGAACAGTATATGGATATGCTGGGGCTTGAGAAAGATGAGTTGATACCCTACGGAAGAACACCGAGGGTAGACTTTCTCAAAGTGATGGAGCGGTTGAAAGACAAAGAAGACGGTAAATATATTGAAGTTACCGCTATCACTCCTACACCCCTGGGCGAAGGTAAAACAACTGCTACCATGGGGATTATGGAAGGTCTCGGCAAGCGGGGGCAAAATGTTGGAGGATGTATCCGTCAGCCTTCCGGCGGGCCTACTATGAATATTAAGGGTACTGCTGCCGGTGGTGGGAACGCCCTTTTGATCCCGATGACCGAATTTTCACTTGGTCTTACTGGGGATATCAACGATATTACGAACGCCCATAACCTGGCAATGGTAGCCCTGAACGCCAGGATGCAGCATGAGGCTAATTATGATGATGAACAATTAGCTGAAAGAGGACTCAAGAGACTGGATATTGACCCGAAGAACATTGAGATGGGCTGGGTCATCGACTTTGCTGCCCAGGGTCTGCGCAACATAATCATCGGGCTCGGCGGCAAAAAGGACGGTTTCTTGATGCAGTCCAAGTTTGGTATTTCGGTCAGCTCAGAATTGATGGCCATTCTGGCTGTGGCAACAGACCTGGCGGACTTAAGAGAGCGCTTGAGCAATATCGTTGTGGCCTATGATAGGAAAGGCAACCCGATCACAACAGCTGATCTGGAAGTTGATGGTGCGATGTGTGCCTGGATGCGCAATACCATCAACCCGACCCTCTGCTGCACTGTTGAGCATCAACCGTGCTTTGTCCATGCCGGTCCTTTTGCTAACATTGCCGTTGGTCAGTCCTCAATTATCGCTGACCGCTTAGGGCTGAAGCTCTTTGATTATCATGTCACAGAGTCCGGCTTTGCTGCAGACATTGGGTTTGAGAAATTCTGGAATGTTAAGTGCCGCTTAAGCGGTCTGAAACCAAATGTTTCAATAATTGTAGCAACAGTCCGTGCCCTGAAGATGCACGGTGGTGGACCGACTGTAGTACCCGGACGCCCGATTCCGGAAGAGTACACCAAAGAAAACCTGGAACTGGTGGAAAAGGGCTGCGAGAACCTGGTACACATGATCAATGTGGTCAAGAAGTCGGGTATCAAGCCTGTTGTCTGTGTCAACAGGTTCTACACTGATACAGATGCAGAATTGGCTCTTGTGAAGAGGGTCGCTGAGCAGGCCGGTGCCCGGGCAGCTATCTCCGATCACTGGCTGAAGGGCGGCGAAGGTGCACTAGAACTGGCAGACGCTGTTATGGATGCCTGTAAAGAAGAGGTAGACTTCAAGTATCTGTATCCGTTGGAGATGCCGCTGCGGGAGCGTGTAGAAGTAATCGCTAAAGAGGTTTACGGTGCAGATGGTGTGGATTGGGCTCCGCTGGCCGAAGAAAAGGCTAAGAGGTTCGAATCCGATCCCAAATATGCCGATTACGCAACAATGATGGTTAAGACACACCTGAGCTTGACCCATGATCCGACACTGAAGGGTGTGCCCAAGGGCTGGAGACTGCCGATCAGGGACATCCTGGTCTATGGTGGAGCCAAGTTCCTCTGCCCGATGGCTGGCGCTATCAGCCTGATGCCAGGTACCAGCTCCAACCCGGCCTATCGGCGGATCGATGTGGATGTCAAGACAGGCCAGGTTACTGGTTTGTTCTAATCCCTGTCTTAAAAAATTATTGGAGAAAGCCCTTGTTTTATCAGGGCTTTCTCTGTTTTTTTTCCTTTGTTTTTGATAAACTGATGGTAACCAAGGTGAAGCCCTTGGGTTTTCCATAAAATAACAACAAAGGAGAGTAAAATGGAACGGATCGATGCCATCGTACGGGATCATTTGTTTCGGGAGTGCCTTGACAAAAACAGAGCAACAGAAGAAAACAGGGAATTCTGCAAGCATGACATGCAGCATTTTGTGGATGTAGCAAGGATCACTTATATTCTGCTGTTGGAATCTGATGCTCTGGTGAGTTTCTGTCAGGATAATAATCTGGACCTGCAGGCAGCCAAAGAGGTGGTCTATGCGGCTGGGATTTTGCATGACATCGGAAGATGGCACCAGTATGAAACAGGGGAGGACCATTCGATCATTGGTGCCGAACTGGCTGGAGAGATTTTGGAGCGTGCAGGCTTTTCACCTCAGGAGATACGAATCATCACCCGGGCGATCAGAGAGCACAGAGAGCAGAGGCTGGGGATGTCTCTCTTGGGGGAACTGCTATACAGGGCTGATAACCTTTCCCGTGCCTGCCATCAATGCAGTGCCAAAGATAAATGCTACAAATTCCCCACCATGGAAACAGGCAACCTGGTTATGATCTATTAGACCGATCAGTCAACCTGTCCCTCTGCTCGCGCGAGGGGACAGTCCCGGTGATCGGACCGGATAAGCAGTCATAGTCGTTTTCTAAACTGAGGTAAAAGGGTGGTTATTAATGGAAGGGAGCAAAGGGCATAATTTACATGTTGTGCTGATTGAAGGCAGGGAGGATGCACAGCAGGCATTATCTGATATAGGGGCTGATAAGCAAGGAATCAGATGGATGACACCCAAGGCAGTGCACCGGGTGATCAAGGTGAAGAAGCTGGGCCTCAAGGCTGCTCTGATCCTCAAACAGGAGATGCTTTCCAGGGGCGGTGAGGCAGCTCTCTCCAGGGAAGCTGGAGGATTAACTGTAGAAGAGACCGATGTTCTGCTGATGGGCACCCTGCGGCAGTATGAGCAGCTCTGCAAAAAACTGAAGATGCAGCCCTTTGGCCTGCGCCAGCTGGCAGATGAGATCAAAACAGTTCTCGATAATTACGACAAGAAAGAGGCCAGAGTTCTGCGCTGCCGGGACTATACTTTGACATTAGGTGAGCGCACACTGGTTATGGGCATACTGAATGTGACACCGGACTCCTTTTCCGATGGTGGAAAGTTTTTTGATACTGAACTGGCTGTAGAACATGCACACAGAATGGTGGAGGAAGGGGCCGATATCATCGATATCGGTGGTGAGTCAACACGTCCAGCCACCTGGACCCAAGAACCCCTTCCAGCCCAGGAGGAGATCCGCCGCATTCTGCCTGTGCTGGAGCGTTTGGTGCAGGAAATAAAGGTCCCCATTTCTGTAGATACCTATAAGGCGGAAACCGCACGGGTGGCCCTGGAAGCGGGAGCACATATGATCAATGACATCTGGGGGCTGCAAAAGGATCCGGATTTAGCAGGAGTTGCCGGAGAATATCAGGTGCCGGTGATCCTTATGCACAATCAGCAGGGTACTGACTATCAGGACATGATGGCGGATATTTTAGCTTTCCTGCGCAGGAGCATTGAAATCGCCGAAAAAGCCGGCGTGGATCCGGACCAGGTGATCATCGACCCAGGGATCGGCTTTGGTAAAGATACACAGCAAAACCTGATCGTGATGCGCCACCTCCGGGAGTTTCGCTCTTTGGGGAAACCGGTGCTTTTAGGCACTTCCCGGAAATCCATGATCGGCAATACTCTGCAGCTTCCTAAGGATCAGAGATTAGAGGGAAGCCTTGCTACTATAGTTTGGGGGATTGCCCAGGGTGCAGCAGATATTGTCCGGGTTCATGATATAAAAGAATCTGTGCGTGCTGTCCGCATGGCTGATGCGATAAGGAAAGCTGATGTGCAATGAAAAACAAAAGGGACCGCATTATATTAAACGGGATGCAATTTTACGGCTATCATGGGGTAATGCCTGAGGAACAGGAGTTAGGCCAGCCTTTTATTGTGGACCTGGAGATGTTCTGTGACCTGCAGGAGGCAGGGGAAAGGGATGATCTTTCCAGGACTGTTGACTACAGCAGGGTTTTTGCTTTGGTGGAGCGGATAGTTACCGCTGAGCGCTTCCAGTTGATTGAGGCCTTGGCGGAACGGATCGCTGCTAAAGTGCTCTCCGGTTTCCCCTTAAATGAAGTTGTGGTGCGTGTGAAAAAACCCCATGCCCCCCTAAAGGGAATCTTTACCGATGTGGTGGTGGAGATCAGGAGAGGCAGGTGCAGGGGAAGTGAGTGACGGCTGCCATCACGCGTTTATTGGGATGGGGTCCAATCTGGGGGATAGAAGGTCTTTCCTCGAAAAAGCCTCCCAGGAGATCGGGAACCATCCTCAGGTGAGGGTGATCAAACTATCCTCCCTTTATGAAACAGAACCTGTGGGCTACCTTGATCAGGGCTGGTTCCTCAATCAGGTGATGGAGATCGAAACAACTCTCACACCTGAGGAACTCCTTTCCTTTCTTCAGGGGATCGAAGATAAACTGGGCAGAAAGCGGTTGATCCGCTGGGGCCCCCGGGTGATCGACCTGGATATCCTGCTTTATGGAGAGCTGACCATAGAAACCCCAGAGCTGGTTATCCCTCATCCCAGGATGTATGAGCGCGGTTTTGTCATGCTCCCTCTTCAGGAAATTGCCCCGGATCTCATCCACCCTGATGGAAAAACTACCCGGGAGCATTTAGCTATGCTTATTAAAACTGAAAAAATGGAAAAAATCAGATTGTTTCAGGACTAGTGTCATGTTATAATTATGGCGCGGTTTACCGGATGGGACCTGTACCATACCGGGGAAAACCGGGTAAAGACCAAAAACAACTGAAAAATCATGAGACCAACCGCTTGTACCTGTACAAGGACTGAGACGGAAGGTGATGTTGCTAATGTGGGAGTATATTACTGCCTTCTGGACCATTGTTCAGGGGGCATTTTGTTTTTACGGGGTTGGCATTTGATGAACTATAGTGACTTTACATTTTTAATTCTGGAAAAGCTAAAAAGGGAATGATCAACTATGGAGGCGAAGGTTTTGGAGATCGGATTCGTCGGAGCCGGTAAAGTGGGTTCTGCAATGGCCATTCTGCTGCAGAGAGCAGGGTACAGGATTGTTGGAGTAGCCAGCAGGACTGCTGAATCAGCCAACAAGCTGGCAGCACGGTTGAACTGTCCAGTACTATCCAAGGAGGAGCTGGCCAAGGGTTCTGAGGTGCTTTTGATCACAACATCAGATGATGCCATTGCTTCTGTGGCGCAGGAAATAGCTGAAAAGGATGGTTTTTGCTCTGGGCAAATAGTTCTGCACATGAGCGGTGCCCATACCGCACAGCTGCTGGAGCCTGCAGCAGATAAAGGGGCGATCACCATCTCAGTTCACCCCATTCAGTCCTTTGCCAGTGTAGAGCAGGCCATCACACTTATCCCAGGGACCTACTTCAGCATCGAGGGGGACACAAGGGGCTATAGTTTTGCCCAGGAGATGGTTGAAAAACTGGGCGGGAAACACTTCATACTTGATTCCAATTCCAAGGTGCTCTACCATGCAGCAGCCAGTGTGGCTTCCAACTATTTGGTGGGTTTGCTGAAGACCGCTTTGGATCTCTTGGCTGCAGCTGGCGTGCCTGAGGAGGTACGGCTGCCGGCTTTTCTGCCTCTGGTTGAGGGCACACTGAAAAACACCAAAAAACTGGGGATACCCCAGGCCTTGACAGGCCCAATTTCACGGGGGGATCTGGGCACTTTGGAAAAGCACCTTGATGCCATGAAGGAACTGCCTGAGTTGCTGAGTGTTTACCGGGCCCTTGGCCTGGTGACAGTTGATGCTGCTCTCCAAAAAGGAACAATAAATGAAAAACAGGCTGCAGCTATCAGATCACTGCTCAAGAACAACTGGCAAGGTTTGCACTGATCACAGCTAATTTGCCGGATCTCGGGGAGCAGGGTTACTAGGGGCAAATGAGCCAAAGGCTGACCACAGCTGACTTGTCGGGTCGCTGTACACATATTCGGCCGTACTCAGCGGATATTAACTTAAAAAGGGAGGTTTTTTGATGTCGCGAGTAACAACGGCAACACTGCAGGAAATGAAGGAAAAAGGGGATCCCATCACACTGCTCACAGCCTATGACTATCCTACAGCATGTCTGTTGGATGAGGCGGGGATCGATATCCTGCTTGTGGGTGATTCAGTGGGGAATACTGTGCTTGGTTATGAAAACACTCTACCGGTCACACTAGAGGAGAGCCTTCACCACACCGCTGCAGTGGCTAGGGGAGCCAAGCGGGCGATGGTGGTGGGGGATCTGCCTTTTCTCTATTACCAGACAACTATAGGAGAGGCTGTTTGGAATGCAGGCCGCTATCTTAAAGAGGCTGGCGCACATGCTGTCAAACTGGAAGGCGGCCGGGAGAGGGCTGAAGCTGTGCGGGCTATGGTGGAGACGGGAATACCTGTGATGGGGCATCTGGGGCTCACTCCGCAGATGGTTCATCAATTTGGTGGTTACCGTGTGCAGGGCAAAACCGAAGAGGCGGCACAGCGGCTTATTGAAGACGCTCTGATCCTTGAGGATGCAGGGATCTTTTCACTGGTTTTAGAGTGTGTTCCTGCAGATGTGGCGGCAAAGGTCACTGAAAAGCTTCACATACCTACACTCTCCTGTGGTGCAGGGCCCCACTGCGATGGGCAGGTTATGGTTGTTCATGATATGCTGGGCTGCACAGACAGAAAACCGCCCAAGTTTGTGAAACAGTATGCCAATCTGCGGGAAATTGCACTTGAGGCGCTGAAAACCTTTAAAAAAGAGGTCAAAGAAGGTGTCTTCCCGGGGCCGGAACACTGCTACGGGAAGTAGAAGTGCTGTAAAAAGGGGATAAAATCATGGAGCTGATCAGAAGAGTTAAACAGATGCAGGAGATCTGTTTGCGGTTGAAAAGAGAGGGAAAAACCATCGGCCTGGTCCCCACTATGGGCTACCTCCATGCGGGGCATCTGAGCCTTGCCCAGAGAGCCAGAAAAGAAAATGACATCGTGGTGATGAGCAACTTTGTCAATCCTCTGCAGTTTGGCCCTAAAGAGGATTTTGCCACCTATCCCAGGGATTTGGAAAGGGATAATAAATTGGCTGCAGATGTGGGTGTGGATTATGTTTTTGCCCCTCCAGAAGAAGAGATGTACCCGGAGAACTACAGCACCTATGTGGAGGTAACCGGGGAAGTTACAGAGAAGATGTGCGGCATTTCCCGCCCAGGCCACTTCAAGGGTGTGACCACAGTTGTTTGCAAACTCTTTCTCATTACCCAGGCTGACCGGGCTTATTTCGGGCAGAAGGATGCACAGCAGGCTATTGTAATTAGGAAGATGGTGCAGGACTTGAACCTGCCCCTGGAGATCGTCACCTGTCCCATCATTCGGGAGGAAGATGGGTTGGCCTTGAGTTCCCGCAACACCTATCTGTCCCCTGAGGAAAGAGAACAGGCCTTAGCCCTGCCCAGAGCTCTGCGAGCCGGCCAACAGCTGATCCAAGAGGGTGAGCGGGATCCTAACAGAGTAAAAGAGAAAATCCTGCAAATTCTAGAATCATCTCCAGGCATTCGGGTTGACTATGTGGAGGTGGTGGATGGGGATACCCTCTCTGAAATGGTGGAGCTGAAAGGCCATGTGCTGCTGGCTGCTGCGGTCTATGTGGGAAAAGCAAGGCTGATCGATAATATCGATCTGGAGGTGGAGCCATGTACCGCTGTATGCTGAAATCGAAGATCCACCGGGCTGTTTTAACAGATGCCAATTTAAACTATGTAGGCAGCATCACCATCGACCGGGACCTTTTAGAGGCGGCTGACATCCTTCCCTATGAAAAGGTGCAGGTGGTCAACAACAACAACGGCGCCCGTTTTGAAACCTATGTTATCGAAGGGGAGCCGGGCTCAGGGCAGGTGTGTTTGAATGGAGCTGCGGCACGCTTGGGCCAGCCTGGTGATATACTGATCATCCTTTCATATGTGCAGGTGGAAGAGGAAAAGGCGCGGGAGCATAAGCCCCGTGTGGTTTTTGTGGATGAGAAGAACAGGATAGTTTGACGTTCCGGAATATCCCGAACCGGGAGACCTTGATGAGGTGCGAAAAGTGCGGCAAGGATAGTTTGATATTCCGGAATACCCTGAACCGGTGGCGCAGTTGATCAATTGATGCTGATCATCACAGGCTGCATCTGCTTACTGGCAGGTGTGATGCTGGTTACCCGCCGGGTTAAAAGTTAGGCCTAGGATACCACCGTTCAGTAAGGTTTGAATTAATGAAAATAAGATAAGTGACAGGGATGATTCTCTGTCACTTTGCTTTTAGCGTGACAAGGGGACGGGGGTCGCGTCACCATAGTTGGTTGTCGGTTATTAGTTGGTTATCAGTCGGGCAGCAACCTGTCCCGCTGATCGGTCCATTTGGTGGTCAGTGGTTGGTGTTAGTCATTGGAGAAAGGTTTTTCTGTTTGCATAAGAAGGGACCGCAAAAACGGTATTCCCCTAATAATCCTATTAGACAATAAAGCAATTCTGGCAATTGAGATGTGGGAAGTGAGAGGTTGGAAGTGAGAAAAAAGATTACTCTGGAATAAAGCAAAAAAGCAAGCCTGGCACCGAGTGAGGTCTATTGTCAAATATACTCGAAGGGCGTTAGAATATAGTAAGTATGATCTGTCCTTCTTTTTGATATAAGATTGAAAAGAGGATGATAACTTTGGGCAGGGATGAACTGCGAATTCTATTGGAATCCCTGTTGTCGGGAAAAATAACTGTTGAACAGGTGCTGGAACAACTGTCACAGCTGCCCTATGAGGATCTTGGCTATGCCCGTTTAGATCACCACCGGGAACTGCGCAAAGGATTTCCGGAGGTGGTGTTTTGCCAGGGGAAAACTGTGGAGCAGGTGGCTGAGATCTTTGCCAGGCTTGCCGCCAAATCGAAAACAGTGCTGGGAACCCGGGCCAGCTGTGAAGCTTTTCATGCAGTGAAGGAAAGGTGTCCCAACGCGGTCTACCACCGGCTTGCCCGCTGTATTGTTGTGTCCTCTGAGGACAGCAGTGAGAGGAAGGGTAATATTTTGGTGGTCAGTGCCGGGACAGCTGATTTACCTGTAGCAGAAGAGGCTGCAGTATCTGCAGAAGCTATGGGCCTCAAAGTGTCAAGGCTGTACGATGTAGGTGTGTCAGGGATCCACCGGCTGCTGGAGCACCGCCGTTTGCTGCAAGAGGCCACTGTGGTTATTGTGGTGGCAGGAATGGAAGGGGCATTAGCCAGTGTTGTCGGTGGTTTGACCAAGAGGCCGGTTATCGCTGTGCCGACAAGTGTCGGTTATGGTGCCAACTTTGGAGGTTTGTCTGCTCTTCTTAGCATGCTGAACAGCTGTGCACCAGGGGTCGGTGTGGTCAATATAGATAATGGGTATGGGGCAGCATCGCTGGCCTATGCCATTGTTAATACAGAAAGAGGCTGAAGATGAGGGTACTTTATCTTGATTGTTTCGCAGGAATTGCAGGTGATATGCTGCTGGCAGCACTTTTGGATGCAGGAGCTGACTTCGACCTGGTGAGAAAGGGGCTCTCCAGCCTGCCTATTGATGGCTATACTATAGAAACCGGGAAAGGTGAGAGCTGCGGTATTGCTGCTGCTTATGTTCATATTAAAACTACAGAAAAGCAGCCCCACCGCAAGCTGCAGGATATCCTTGACCTGATCGAACAGGGTAATTTAACTGACAGCGTCAAGGAAAAGGCCTGCCATCTGTTCAGACGGCTGGCTGAAGCTGAGGCAAAGGTTCATGGCACAGCAGTTGAGCAGGTCCATTTTCATGAAGTAGGAGCTGTTGATTCCATTTGTGACATCATCGGGTGCTTGCTCGCTTTGGAGAGCCTGGATGTGAACAGGGTTATCTGTTCACCGCTGCCGCTTAGTTCAGGGGCTGTACAGTGTGAGCATGGGCTGCTTCCCCTGCCTGCCCCTGCAACCCTGGAGTTGATCAAGGGAGTCCCAACGAGACAGACTGACATTGAGGGGGAATTGGTCACACCTACCGGAGCTGTGCTGGCTGTTACTTTGGCTCATTCTTTTTCCTCATTGCCGGGCATGATGATAGAAAAAGTCGGGTATGGTATGGGAACGAGGGACTTGGGTTTTCCCAATATTCTGCGGGCGATCATCGGTGAAACAGAAGAATCGGCTATCAGTCCTGCTGATGAGGGAAACCATGATGGAATTATGGTTTTGGAATGCAGTATTGATGATCTTAATCCTGAGATCTACCCCTACCTGATAGAAAAACTATTGGAAACTGGAGCAGCAGATGCTTTTTTGTCACCGATCATTATGAAGAGGGGTAGGCCGGGTGTGCTGTTGACCGTACTGACCCATCAGGAAAAATGGTCACAGCTGGCCAGAATTATTTTTGAAGAAACATCAACACTTGGTATCCGCATGCGCAGGGACATGAGGAAAGTGCTGCTGCGGGAAACAGCCAGGGTGAGCACTCCTTATGGGAAGATCACGGTTAAGTTTGGCAGGTTCTCTGATGAGGAATCCCCTGTACAGATAGCTCCTGAATACCGGGACTGCTGTGCGGCTGCCAAACAATTCGGTATTCCGCTGAAACAAGTGTATAATGAGGCAGTGGCTGCTGCTTTAGATATGGTGAAAAATAATTGTTCAAATGAAGGAGAGGTTATGATTGATCGACATAAAAAAGATTGAGGCTGCGGTGAGAATGATCTTGGAAGGGATAGGAGAGGACCCGGAACGAGAAGGATTAAAGGATACACCTGCCCGGGTTGCCCGCATGTACAAAGAGATTTTTTGTGGTTTGAATAGCAACCCTGAAAGACACCTGGGGACATATTTCACAGAACAGCACGATGAAATGGTGCTGGTCAAAAATATACCTTTTTATTCTTTATGTGAACATCATCTGGTTCCCTTTTTTGGACAGGCACATGTAGCCTATATCCCCCATCAGGGGAGACTGCTCGGGCTGTCCAAACTGGCTAGGATCGTTGATGAATACGCTAAAAGGCCGCAGCTACAGGAAAGGCTCACTTCACAGATTGCCAACTCTATTATGGATAGGGCAAAGCCAAGAGGGGTTTTAGTGGTGATTGAGGCTGAACACATGTGTATGACCATGAGGGGTGTGCGCAAACCGGGATCAAAGACCATCACATCAGCTGTGCGGGGGATATTTAAAACCAACAGCTCCACAAGGGCTGAGGCCTTTTCCCTCATCCGCGGTTAGACCGCTCACCGGAACAGGTTGCCTGATCGGGCCGCGCTTTCCACACGGTGCCAGGCTTGCTTTTTTGCTTTATTAAGGTGATACATAGTTGCTACTTTGTTACATCTCAGTTTGGTAGTTTAAGATACGAAAGTGCTCAAACCTTTGAAAAAGAACCGCTGTTGTTAAGGCGGTTCTCTATTTTTCTGGTGAAAGTCACACTGAATCGAGTATTCTGAACTTTTTAGTGCAGCTTGCTTATCTAGTGGATAGTCGGATTAGGTGAAATAGTAAAAATTAATCTTGAACAGACAGCTACATTGTATTACAATATAGGCAACAGCTACTATGCAAAACATAGTAGGGGAGTGATAAGGATGAAGAACCCCCAACTGTTAAAGGGGCTACTGGAAGGGTGTATTTTGAAGCTGATCAGTGATGGGGAAACCTATGGATATGAGCTAGTTGAAAATCTGAAAAAATACGGATTTCGAGACATAAGTGAGGGGACGGTCTACCCCCTGCTGATCAGGCTCAAAAAGAACAAGCTGCTTAACTCTAAAGAGAGGGAGTCTCCCTACGGCCCCAAACGAAAATATTACTCCCTGTCAGAGGAAGGGGAAAAGGAGTTGGATAGTTTTTACCGGACCTGGCGGGAACTGCGCAATGTGATCGACCTGATTTTCAAGGATTATGAAGGAGGGGAGCATAGTTGAGTAGGTTAGATGATCTGATCAGGAAGAATTATGAGTTGAGCAAAAAGCTTAACCCTGAAAACGAGGAAATATACACAGATATAGTCTGCTACCTGAGAACCAGCGGACTGGATGAATTGGAGGCAGAAGAGATTATCCAGGATATCCTAGGTATGATGCTGGAAGCCCAGGAGAGGGGGGAAGAGATCGAAAAGGTCATTGGGGATGACTATCAGGCCTTTTGTGATTCCGTTATTGAGGCGGCTCATCCCAAAAGGTTTAGCTGGAGAAAATTGTTCAGTGATCTGGAGATAGTGGTTATTGTAATTTCATTTTTGTGGTTGCTCGACATTATCTTTTTTTATCTCCCCCAAATGATCAAACAGGGCAGACTAATTCTGGATTATCAGGTGAACCTGGGAGTTCTCATCAATACAGCGATTATTTTGCTGGCATCTGTTTTGATTATTAAGTATATAGGTAAGACCAGCTTCAAATATTCAAAAGAAAAGCGACAGGGGCANNAATTTGTCTTACTCTGGGTTATCATGAGCTGTATTATTGCACTGCTGGGGCTAATCCGGTATAAATTAGACCCATTTGTTTTCTTTTCGGTGAAGATGTACTATTTAGCAGCGGTCTTGGCTGGCCTCTACATTCTGCTCAGAGCGGTGAAGGGGAAGCTACCTGTAAACTGATATAACGGGATGATAACAATACAGTTACCCAAAATGTTTGAGGTGACAGGGAACAGTTTTCCTATCTAAAGTGGAGTGAATCGATATTCCTTGACGCAGATGGGATAAAAGGCGAAGACGCGGGAGCGCTCCCCGCGTCTTACACCTGTTTCTTACAGCAATTTCTCCAACAGTTCTTTCAGCTGTGGAGTGCCTGCTTCCTCCAGTTCATACTTTACCCTCACTGCCGGTTTTGTTAGCTTCATTACCCGGCGCAGGTCGATGGGTGTGCCGATGACCACAACTTCAGCAGGGGAATTGTTAATGGTCTCTTCCAGTTCTGCGATCT
>LSQX01015775.1_pt1 | contig 13367 bp, 14 predicted proteins | sample 654561 | NCBI WGS metagenome assembly LSQX01 (sample SAMN04489861, study PRJNA283612) | anaerobic digester metagenome | isolation source: 4 biogas reactors fed with cattle manure at either 37C or 55C with and... | place: Denmark: Kongens Lyngby | collected 2014 | reverse complement strand
GTATAGCTCCTGTGCCCGGCCAGCGCGCTGTTGCCAGGCTCGCCCAATGCTGCAGTGCCGGGAATATGGCCCACCGCCGATGCCAGGTTGTAGGACTTGACCCCTTCCACAATGGGAGCCTTCACTTTAATTTTCTTAATCTGTATGATTCCCAGAACCTTCTGATTAGAGACCCCTGACTTAGAGCCAGAAGCAGCTACATCTCCAGCGGAAGCATCAGCCTCACCATCAGCCCCCTCCTGACCTCCATCAGCTCTGGCACCGTCGCCAACAGCCGCCTCGTCTGCCCTACTCTCCGGTTCCTCGGTTTCAGCCAGGAAGGCATCCTGAAGCTGAGCATAGGCATCCTCCGGATCAATCTCGTAATCCAGCTCCGGCAGATCCCCATCTACACTGTTCAGCCACTCATCCATCATCTTATTTTCCTGGTACCTGGTATAGGCCTGCCCGGCAATCGGAATTGCCACTATGGCAACACCCAGGATTAAAAGTATCATCGAAAGCTTTTTCATATATTTACACTCATACTCCCTCTATATGCAGCTCTATTTTTTACCTAAAGGCTTTTGCTCACCTAATGTATACCCTCATTTCCCCTAAGTCATATCAATAAGGCCATCTTTCAAAACAGCCATCCCATTCTCATAAAACAGCCGCTCCGCTACAGCCTTTCCGAATTTCCTCTTAACCAGCCCTGCAGCTTTGCTCAACTCGGTGGTCCTGGCATTATTGCTGTGTGCGTCGGAGGCAACAATATGTCCAGTCCCGTCAGCGGCTACCGCCTTAAGCATCTTCAGCGTCATGTCCAAATTTCTTGAGTCGTCATCCAGCCCGGGAATAATATGTGAGTGAATATCTACAAACAAAGAATACCTCCTCAAACGATGGTAGAATAAAAAAGGACGCCTGAACAAAGCCAGGAATCCTTTATCAGCTTAAGCTTTTTATCTGCCTTACTTTGCAGGCGATTTCCTAAATGAAATAAGCAATGCCACAACTATAAGCAGCGCCCCTGCAGCATAGAATATTTCAGCGGGAACACCACCGGTTTTTGGAAGTGCTTCCGCCATTGGAGGCTCTTCATCTAGAATATCAATGACCACAGCAGACGACCCCGATTCACCGTCGGTCTCACCGTCATCCTCATTATACATATCTCTAGTAACATTATTCGCCTGCCCACCCGGCAACTGATCTGCCTGAATATCAGTGGAACCTGTTTCCTCTTTATCCGTAGTACTCGTATCCGTAGTCGCAAAACTAAAGCTTCCAATCAAAAACACAAGCGATAATGCCAATATCAGACTAATTGCTTTTTTCACAAAATCACCCCTCACACCATCTTAACCCATACTACAAATCAAACCCGTGTCACAATTATATATTATATGTTAGAATTATGCAACAAAAACTTCTCTTTTTGCTTTTCCGCACGTTTTCTTACATAAGGACTCAGTCCAAGCTTCGCATCATGTCTTCAGCCTCGCTTAAATAGCCTGCTAATCCCTCACTATGCTCATATGCAGAAATAATTTCCTCGGAATCCCTGTCCTCAGGCTCTTCTATGCCGGATTTGTGCAAATAAGGGTTCCTGTCTATTTCCAGACATTCTCCAAGCAGCGTCCTCGCCTTCTCAAGATCTCCCTTATCCTCATAATAACGAGCGGCGTCCACATAGCTTGCAGCCAGAAGCCTATAGCATTCGGCATTATATTTCTGACATGTAACCAGTTTCCGGGAAAGCTCCAGTGCCTCAAGCGGCATATCTGAATCAAGATAGATGCGCACCAATCTATTCATATGTGCAGGATAGTTCCTATTACCCTCCACACTCTTTTCACCGGCTGTCCGGGCATTTTCAAGCCAAACCCGCCTATACTCCTCATTACTCGTGTTTTTTGCATATGTATGGTAAACAATTGCAAGCTCAAAGATATAATTGACATTGGAGGGATCCAGCCTGTTAGCTTCCTCATAATACATTCTCGTATGTTTAATATCTCCCTCCTGCCTATAATCAAAGGCAATCTGGCTATTATATGCTCCGACAAAGAACAGTCCGTTGATAGAAAATAAAGCAGCGCTGCATATTATAAGTACTATCTGGGCTATATTTCCCGATGTCACAGCCCTAAAGCGGTCTATCAGAGGCAGCCTGCTCTTATACCCACCAGGCGCACCAGCTCCACTCACCGCACCAGCTCCGCTCACTGCACCAGCCTTTTCACCCTCTGCTCCTACCGAGCCTTTGCCTGCCGTTTCCGCCCTTTCATCTTCTCCCTCAGGCAAGCTAACCGCCGAGGTGGCAAACATGACCCATAACAGAAGCATTAAGGAAATATAGGTCAGATCAAAGTCAACGGCCGCATGAGCCGCAAGTGCCAGAAACCCGCAAAGCATCCCGGCACCATAAACCTTCAACCGGCTGTCCCTTGCCCTCAGCCAGGAAAAAAGCGCGCCAACACCTGAGAAAAGCACCAGAGCCGTAAATGACAAAAATCCCAGTATCCCATTTTCCACAAACAGCTGAAGATAGTGATTATGAACGGTCTTCGCCGTATAAAAAAAGTCCTGAACACTCTGGTACATGGCCTTCCAGCCGCCGGCACCCAAGCCGAAGACCCAATTGTCCGCAATCAACTTCAAAGCATCCTTGTCAAATATCAACCTATATAATACATTCTTCTCCTTGAAGCCCGACCTGAAAAGACTGGCCACTCTGTTCACAATCACAGCTGGCATAACTGAAATAACCTCGTCCATGAAAACAATGACCAGTATTACCGCAGCCACTGCTACTGCCGCAAACACAAGCACTGAGCCCTTTGGCATGGAAACCTGCTTACCCCTGGTTATAAGCTTTTTCAGCAAATGCAGCAGCAGCCAGGAAAGAGCAGATATTGCAAAGGAAATGGCCATCCATTTAGCTGCATTAAAATTGTCATGGGCAGCCGTACTCACATTAAAGCTCCTCATCACGATAAAGCCGGGCACCATCATACAAGCAAACGCAACCAGACCGCCTACCCTGTAGCCCTTCGGCTGAAGCAGAAGCAGCACCGGAAGGAGAATTGCAACAAGATAGCCTCCCCTTGAGCCGGTCATAAAAAAGGCCAGCAAGATGATATTCCCTGCTCCCACCAGAAGTGTTCTGGCAAGAGTGTTCCTTGATGCATTTATAATCGTTATGGCAAAAATACCGCATATCAAAAAATAAACAGCTGCCGTATTGGCATATTGGAAGGTAGTTCCGACCCTGTTGCCTTCAGCAAAAACCTGCCATATGCTGAATCTTCCTGTAAGAGACATCAAGCCGACTACTGCGGCAACAAAACCCACAAGCACTGCCGGCACCATAATAGACTGCATAAATTGCCGCTTTTTGTCGTTAAAATAGTCATATAGGACAATAAACACTATAAGCAGTACTGCATACAAAAACAGATGCTCCAGATTCTCTCTTGGATTCAAGGCTCTCGCAAAGCTCAAGAGCACAGCCGCAATTAGTAGAGTACCAAGAGATATGAATAGCCTGTTAATCCTAATAGGTTCCTTACGGGCCATTTTAAGCAGAAAATAAATAGCCGACAGCAAGGCAAGTGCGGCCAGAAATCCATATTTATCATAGCTAAAATATAGTCCTCTGAAGAGTACTGATATGGAGATTAGAATGATGATCCCATAAACAATGACTTTTTTCATTAAGCACCTCGCATTATTTTCGTCCAAACAATCGGTGTATTCGCGTTAGCATATGACGTATCTTTATCAACATGCGCAGGATTACAAATCTGAATGGTCGGGCAAGCAGCCATAAGGAAGAAATGATTCTGTAATCAATTCTATTGCACAATATTGTTTTATTTTTCCTAACAACCGCATCTGCGACCGCAAGTATTTTTCCCCTGTTTATTGGCCCTTCAATAAAAGTCTGCGAATCCCCCAGCATGTAGAATTCATTATTCTTTTTATGATGGATGCGATGCAATACGTGCGTTCCATCCTCCTGAACGTACAAGACAATATCTCCGCGCCTAAGCGTCCTTCCACGAATAGCAGAAAGTACAGCCTCATCCCTTCCGCCGACAATCAAAGGAAACATACTAAGGCCTAATAAAGGTATTTTGAGTTGATGTCCCGCATCTAGAATTGGCAGCAAGACCGAAGACCATTGAATTGCCGGTATTTTATTCTCAGGTGATTCTATTCCAAACATTTTCTTACCAACTCCACCGCGTCTTGATCTGGGAGACAATTTAAAAGGTAACAGCTTGTTTTATCAATAACTTCTTGAATGTTATCCAGATGCCTGTTTGTCATTTCATCACCCCATGGTTGCAAATAGCATCGGGCAGTTAACCTTATAAACGCTTCCTTTATATTTAGCTTTTCAATCCTGTTAACCTTATCCTGCTGTAAAAACACAATTGCACCAAGAGGAACACTTTCGTTAAGAAATTCACCGGAGGTTCCGCACCAGGGAAGGCCATAGACCCGAGGAACTTCGTCAATAATCCTGCACGCTGTAACATCGCCATCGAGTATCCGGACATGATACATCTGCTTCCAAAGATTTGTATGAGTTGTTTTACCAGTCCCTGAGGGAGCCGAAAACACAATCCCCTTACCATTCCAGATAATAGTGCTGGAATGAATCAAAAAGCCCTTTCTTTGCACCAATGCAGATATCATTACTTTTCTTAAAGCCGCGAATATGCAAATTTGTACAGTTTCAACTGTTTCTTTTTCATTAGGTTTGTTAAGTTTTGGATCAACATACATGGTGCATCCGGACCAATCGTGAGAAGCAACAATGACAGACGGAATATCGTCTTCATGTCCGTCATAGACATAATACAAGTCTTCAGTCTCATAAACAGATGTAACACCAGTTTTAACAATATACTTTTTCTTTCCATTAGGCAGCATTGTAGGTTTTTCAAAAACAACACGGCAAGAAATATCAATATTTATATCATTACTTTGGAATATTTTAAGATTACTGTGTAATGTCCAATGTGGAGCTAGCATCTCTATAACAAGTCCAGAAATGAAGTACTTTGGCAAGGTCAATCCCCTCAAATCTCGTAATAATAAAGCAGACACACAGGCAGATGTGACTATCTGTACATCTGCCCGTGTGTCTGCTTTTCAACACTATTTACTAACTACCAGTTGATTGGGTGTGCGGAGAATAACCAGGGATTTGTTCTCCTTCTTCCCACGGGCACCATCTGCCCTGTTTACATCTAGTAAAAACGCTTTCAAACTGCGCATAAGCTTTTATCTCTAGTATGGGTTTCTGATATTCCTTTTTCATTAACAAAACCTCCTCTTACAAAGTACTTTAGCACTTAACTTCAATGTCTATATATGTAATGTAAACACAATTATATCGCGTTTATCCACACAATGTCAATACAATATTTCCATCTTTTGCCGCCTTTCGTCTACTTTTTTCACATTTGTCGCTATTCTGCCAAATCCACCTTTCTAACCCGCCGTTTTGCCCTTTCCTTCGCAATCTCACAAATATAAGGTGAAATCCTGTCAAATGAACCTGATTCCGCTTGTATATTTGCCGGGCAGTTGGGGCAATCTCCATCAGCAAAATCACATGTCGTGCATTCCTTCGGGCGCGAGACGCCATCAAACAAAGAAGGGAGTCGATTCCATGCAGTCAGAAAGCCTTCTTCAAGCGGTAAAGTATAAGGAGAGGAAAAAGTCCCACAGGGCAGCATCTTCCCATCCCAGGTAATCCAATACATTGATTTAGCTGCCAGACAATAAATAATCTCTGGAGGAAGAGTAAATCCGTAATCCCTGTCCTTCGCAGAATAATCCGTCTCCATATTTCCTTCCAAAGCTACCTCTCCCGATTCAGCAAATTTTTTATAGTATTCCTCATTTAGGTTACTAACCTCAAATGTTTGTGCAGCACTCAGTCTACTGCTTTCCACATCTCTACTGGCTCCCCTTATCGGCTTAAAGACATTTACATTAATAGCAAATGTCTTTGTATACCTGTTTGCTATTTCACGCAGCTCATCAAGTTCATTCATATTATCCTTGATAAAGGTAGTGCGGACTTCCAGCACCGTAGGAACCTCAGATAGCATATCCAGTCCGCGCAGCGTCTGATGAAAGCCGTCCGCGTTTCCACTTATCTTCTCATAAGTTTCGGGGGATGCTCCGTAAAGAGTTACATTTGTAGCTGTCGGAGGATATTTCTTAAACAGCTTAAAAAGTTCAGGGTTCATAAGCGTTGCATTGGTATTTAAAGTAATAACAAAGCCCATATTCGCTAGTGCCGTATATATTTGCGCAAAATCATCCCGAAGCAGCGGCTCTCCCCCCGTAATCAAAAGGTTCAGAGTGCCAGCATCCGCAGCATCCTTCGCAAGTGCTATCCATTCACTTGTAGTTAGTTCCCGGCCTATCCTATCCATTTGAGACCTGTCAAGGCGCACATAACACATTTTACATCTCAAGTTACACCTTGGTGTAAGCTCAAATGTGCCGCCAAGAGGCACATGCCTTCGTGCTGCATGTGCGGCCAAAGTCATTTCTGAGCTTTCCCATTCCTTTGCAAGCTGATTGTTGTCCTTTCGTTTTATATCATCACTCATTCTCAAGCACTCCGCTTTCTCTGGCCTTGTTTATGAACTCATCGAGATCAGCCTTTGCAGTAGCTTCATCAATCTCATACTCCTCTAAGATAGCCGTCAAAAGTTCGTCGTACGTAATCTCATCAGCAAGGCATTTCCAAATAAAATTCCCTGTGTCATTGAGTGTCATGATCCCCTTAAAATCAATTACCCTCTCTCCAACAGGAACAACAATGTAACTGCCCGCAATTTCTCTTACCAAATATCCGTTTTTAATCTTCATGCCATTTCACTCTCCTCTCAAATAGTCGCATAAAGCCGTCTACTTCTTTTCTTACAGTAATCGGTATTGTTTCATTTTTCAGTACTGCCATTCCATTTTTATAGAAAAGGCTCTCTGCCATTTCCTGTCCAAACTTTCTTTTCACAATATCCGCAGCCTTAGCCAGCTTTGGAGATCGACCCCTACATGTATGTGTATCAGATGCAACAAATTGGATCAATCCAGACCGAATAAGCTTCATAGTAGTATTACGGACTTCCCTGCCGAATAATCCTGTTATGCTGCCTGCATTTACCTGTGCAAGGATTCCTCTTTTGACCATTTTGGCCAGAATATCAGGATTCCTACTAATATCTCTGTTCCTTTCCGGATGAGCAATGATCGGTATCAGTCCCTTTAGCTGAAGATTATATAATATATCATTAGTATATACCGGTAGTCCCGACATTGGAAGCTCAACAAGAATATAAGAAGAGTCATTTAATGTACAAATAACACCTTTGTCTAAAAGCTCCGGGATATCAGGGCTTAAAAAAACTTCAGCACCGGTATGAATAGAAATGCTAAATTCTTCACTATTCGCAAGATTCTGAAGCTCCACGGTCTTTTCATGAATCAAACCTGAATCATTCTTAATCGTTTCTGATATAAAATGAGGCGTAGCAATGATATGAACCGTTCCATTTTCGGATGCCATCCTCAATATGTCCATCGTCTCATTATAGTCCCTTGCGCCATCGTCCAGGCCGGGTATAATATGTGAATGTATATCTACATACAATGAAATAGCCACCTATTCACCGTAATAATGGTTCTGGTAATAATAATAATTTGCACCTGCTCGCTTGTCAAGCTTGTTGAGGACCACACCAATTATATTGGCGTTAACCTTAGTCAATAGCTCCTTGGCTCTCTTAAGAGCATTTACTTCAACATGACCTGAGTAAGTAACAAGAATAGTTCCATCCACAAAGGTTGAAATAATAGCAGCATCAGTCACGCTCCCTACAGGAGGTGAATCCAGGAAAATAACGTCATATTCCTCACTCATGTCCTGTATGTACTGCCTCATAGAATTTGAAGACAAAAGCTCCGATGGATTTGGCGGTATGGTTCCGGATGGAAGTATATATAGATTTGGGACATCACAAGACCTCACGTATTTATTAAAGTCATCATGAGCTGCAATCAAATCGGTCAATCCCGTCTGATTTGGCATGACGAATACTTTATGAAGCTTTGGCTTTCTCAAATCAGAATCGATTAGCAAAACTTTGTTTCCCGCCTGAGCAAAGGTAACAGCCAGATTTACAGCAGTAGTTGTTTTCCCTTCCATCGGGCCTGAGCTTGTGACCACAATCGTTTTAAGCTGCTTATCAATACTTGAATACTGAATGTTTGTGCGTAATACTCTATAAGCTTCAGATACCGGAGATTTAGGGTTTGCATGAGCAATAACCACATTCTTATCAAACATAATTAAACCCTCCTCCCTTTTCCCTGGAATACCGGAATCGTGCCTATGACAGGTAAATCAACATGCTTTGTAACGTCTTCCGGGGTTTTTATTGTGTCGTCCAAAAACTCTAATAAGAAAATAATTCCTACACTGATCGCCAGACCCAGAATAAGGCCTATCATGATGTTTAACCTGCTATTCGGAGACGCTGGAAGTATAGGCAATTCAGCTTTATCAATGATTTGAACATTTTCCACCTGCATGATCTCAACCACTTTTTTTTGAAAGACCTTTGCTACTGTATTTGTAATATCCATCGCCCTCTGTGGATCTGTATCATTTACAGATATCTGAATAACTCTTGTCTCGTTTCTCTGAGTCACTGATATCCTTCCGGCCATAGCGCCTGCACTCATATTTGTAATGCCCAGTTCCTCCATTACCTCATAGGCGACCAGCTTGCTTTTGGCTATCTCCCGATAATCCAGTATCAAATTGGAGCCAAGGTATAAATCGCTGGATTCTATCCCGACCTGGTCGATATTCTTTCCCACATACAATGTCGTATTGGCAGAGTATACAGGTACAACGTAATAATTAGTCCAGATATAGGCTGCAGTACCAAATACCACAACACCTGCGACAATGATCCACCATCTACGCAAAAGCAATTTAAACAAATCTTTTAAATCAATCTCAGACATCTTATCCTCCGTCTACTTAACTACAAAAATTATACCACGGTAAAAACGAGTGTCAATAAATTACTTTTTTCTTACGTCCAACCACCTAAAAAGCTCCACATATTCATTTATACTTTTTGAATCAGGGATTTTTTCGGATAGTTTCAAATCTCTTCTGCCTATGTTAATTAATAACCGATGAACCCAAGCAACCGGGAGTAAAACCTTATGCTTATTTACATAAGAATAGGCAGAACCAAGGCTGTCTCTTGGCGGAAATAAATATTTCAATCTGGATTTTCCATTACTTCCGCTTTGGCTAATATAGGAGGCTAAGGACCTATTTGAAGAGGTTGCTTTATCCTTTCCTCCAAATGCACCTGCATCCAGTATCGCATTCACCATTCGTTCAATATTCTCTTCATCACAGGAATATTTTTTTATGATTACCTCAGGTATTTTTAAGCCGAACAATTTATGGCAAATATATGACAAGACTTCTACAAACTTTCCTATACCGTTAATTTCCGCCTGTTTCAACAATTGCTCCCAGTCTAAAGTCTCGCAGATTCTTTTGACAAGCAGATTAAAATCAGAGAGCTGCCTGAGTCCAAAGCCACCCTTCCCTAAATGGTTCGTCATATGGATGCAGCAGTAAATGATTTGATTGATATCTGATGGAACCAAAAATGTCATTTTATCTGCTTCATAGAAATAGGCTTCATTCCATATCGCTGTATTGAACCCGGCGGCAACCTTTCTTTTCGACTCTGTAAACAACGCAAAATGCAGCTCGATGGGAATATACTGCTTGTGGTAAAAGGCTATATGCTTTGGGTCTTTTTTCCCTTGAATATATCCGAAGCTCTCAATAATCCTTATTGCATTATCCAATGACTCGGGTTTGATTAACAAATCAATATCACCCATGATTCTCAGATCCGGTTCCCTATACAAATATTTATAGTGCAAACCCTTCAGCACCAGAATCGGCACATTTGCATCTCTCAATGCATTCAGTAGGCTTCCGACAACAGCAAAGCTCTGAATGGACTGAAGTACCTGAAAAATCGTATTCTTCCTCCAGTTATCAAATAAAGCCGGATTCACCTTACTGCCGTATTTATTTGCTTCTGAAAATATCAGCAGATGAATTTGGTGTTCAATAGCCTCTTTATACAATTGCGTCCATTCCTCTGCATCGAGCTCAACAATCTGAGATGTATGGCAGTCTGTTGAAGCTGAAAGGAGCTTTACTAAAGCATCATTGACTTTATTCATAAACCTCACCATTCTGCGTGTTCATCCCAAAAACCCGCCTGCCATCATCAAAACCGAAAGCATCCTCGGGCATAATGGAATTACCTGACGACTCAGATAAATTAAATGACCCTTTATAGGCAAAGTTCGAGAATTTATCACTCACATCTATAATCTTATTATCAGAAAAAACCAGATCATCAGCGAGGACGGTATAGAATAAGTAGCTTATAGGCGCTTCTACTTGGTTATTACTAATAGTAACATTTTTAACATTACTGGTTCTCTCGACCCTGTTATCTACCATTTTTAGCAAATTGAAGGGACTAGTATAATTTTCACCGATTTCTATGAGATTACCTTTTATTTCAATTGTATTAACAGGATATTCATCATTTAGTCTGACTATTGCTAGATTACCCGAGGATTTTCTTGCCTTTATAGTATTTTCACTAATAAATAAATTACTTATCATTAGACTGGATGCAGGTAATCGCAAATCATATACATCAATAATGTTGTTCCGTATTGTGTATGAATCTGCATGCCTGGTTAAGCTAATGATATATACAAATAAGTTATCCTTAGGTTGGCCAATTCTCTCAGCATAGTCTTCTTCAACAATAAAAGTATTATTTGAGTAATTTCTTACAAGTGACCCACCGCCGCCTTTTGATTTAAGAAGTGTATTGTTCAATTTATCTGAAGCGAAACAGATATTATTCTTCCATGTGTTGTTTGTATAATTAACTATCCCGGCGCTAAGGTATGCATCATATAGCGCAATGTTGCTTAATGCTTTCATTCCTTCTACATGATTATTGTTATATAATACTTCTGTCCCTTCATAATTTATGAACGAATAGTAAGATCCGGAAGAAGTATTTCCCCACCACGTATCTTCGCAAAAGACATTATTATTCTCAACCTTCAAATATTTAATATGTTTCCTTAAGTCATCTACAAAATGGTTATCATTGTTAATTGCCAAGTTCAAAAAAGTGTACATGAAATTTTGAATAGTATTATTGCTGATCTCACAGTAATTCACGGGTATATCTATTAGCAAAATGAATGAAAGTTTTGTATTGTATACTTCATTATTAGTAAAGATAAATTCATTTATTCCAAAATCAACGCTGTTCGGATCAAGTAGGGGATTACCAAAATGTCTGTATAACGAAATATTCCCCGTAAATGTACATCCTTCAATATTAACAACATCTACTTTAGATTCAACCTTTTCTTTGCCATATACGATAAGCAGTTCTTCTTCCTGACTTAGATTCGTAACCTTAACATTTTTCAATATAAAGCTTTCCAGTTGAACAGGATTAAAAAGTCTTGTATTTGCAGGATTATCAAAGATTAATTCTCCGTTTTCGGCACCAATAATTTCCACCATGTTTGTTGTTAATGGTTCTGTAGGTGTCGAAATATAGTATGAATCATCTATTATTATGGTACCATATCGATTAAGTGCCTTAATCAGCTGATTCGCATTTTTAGGCGCAGCACTTTTATCGCCGGCTACCATCCCTGCATCCTTTGCTGGGATAAACTCTGCCCCCAATGGTATTGTTCCATCCTCAATATTAATTGTTCTATCTTGTCTATTGACAATTGTATAGACAGCTACAGTCAAGGCAACTATAGCCATAGTTATTATGGTAATATGTTTTTTAGATACCCTTAGATTCATTCTCTTCTCCTACATTAGCGCAACTGTAATCTCTACTCTCTAGGATTATTACTTACATCAATATACATCCATGTATATCTTATTCGCTTTTCTACCTATATTTCCTCCCACAACTGATAAAAATTTCTCAAGCTATATCTGATGATTGTTGACAATACTGTACCCTAGCTAGGCAGCCATTTTGACAATATAGTCGTCTTTATATCATAAAACTTACTTTAGACTGTTTGTCTTTTAAGACTGTTTCTCAAAAGCAAACTAGCTTTTGTGTTAGCATCAAAAACATATAGATTCAATATTTTTTGTATACCACTGTTTATACTCCTTATCAGAAAGCAGAATGTTTATTATAAAATTTCTGCAATTATCTTTATTGGCCTCTTTCCTTCTACGCGATAAAATTACACCAAGTAATTTTCTTATAAGAATTACTCTGGTTTGCGATTCCATATACCTCAGAATATTCAGATCACCTGTTTTACAAGCTACTTGCCTAATATACTCGCATAATAGTTCAGATTGAAGTTCTAATGTTTCCAAATTAAATGAAAGATCAAAAATATCCGTTAAGAACCATTTGTCTTCAGCTATAACATATTCAAAATCATAAAAATAAAGATTGCCATCATTACCAGTTATCAAATTATTGAAATAAAAGAGATCATTATGGTTACATATAGGATAAGTAATCTTTTTTACAGCTATAATACCCTTCATAACAATCAGAATACATTTCAACCAAGTTATCAAATCTGCTGGCGTTTTAATTAATTTATAAGCCCACCTAATAGCTTTACATGGAACTTTTCTATACCATTTTGTAAGAGTTCTCTTGGTAAAAGACTCTTCAATTACTATACCCGAAAACTGAAATTCCAATAATGCGGATATAAGATGTTGCTGTGACACAATCGTTTTGTTCCAACCATCAGTACCTGAAATGCATTCTAGAACAATATACCTTTTCCCATCAGTTCTGATCATTCTGGGATATCTAAAATGTTTAAATGATTTTTCGCTTATCCTTTTATAAAACCAAATTTCATTTTGAAATGCGATATCCTTTGCACGATTAAGATTATTTATAATCCTCCTCAATAAAGAAGGAGCATTTATTTTAACAATATATTTCTCATTATTCGCTTCTACACAATAGACTTCATTATGTATCATTTTTGCATTAAAGTACTCAGTGTTCATTTCTTTCATAATTTTATCTATATCCATTTTCTTTATTCAAATGACCCCCCTTTTCCCTATCAATAATTGTTGAATTTTACCTGATGCAATGATTTTATATATCAATTTCTTATTCGTAAAATATATATAAAGAATGTACACTAACAGTACTCCCTGTCTCTTATACACATCT
>LSQX01322206.1_pt6 | contig 13368 bp, 14 predicted proteins | sample 654561 | NCBI WGS metagenome assembly LSQX01 (sample SAMN04489861, study PRJNA283612) | anaerobic digester metagenome | isolation source: 4 biogas reactors fed with cattle manure at either 37C or 55C with and... | place: Denmark: Kongens Lyngby | collected 2014 | reverse complement strand
CCACCGGAAGCCGTCAAAAGTATGCGATCTAGTGCCCCCTCCGCCTGGCCAAAAAGACACTGCCAAATGGCCGAGTGTTCACTGTCAACCGGAAGCAATCGCACCCCCTTGCTCTTAGCAAGTGGCATAACAAAAGAACCGCCGGCCACCAAAGTCTCCTTATTGGCAAGCGCAACATCTTTTCCGCTTTCTATTGCAGCGACCACCGGAGCCAACCCACAAACACCAACCATCGCAGCGACAACGATGTCAGCATCAATTTGACCGGCGCAAGAAATATTTCCATCATCGCCGTATAAAATCTCTGTAGAGTATCCCTTAGAACGACAAAAACGCTCCACTTCCGCTGCCGCTTCAGGTGTCCCAACGCTGACAACGCGAGGCTGAAACCTCTGAATTTGCGACTTCATCAGGTCAGTATTTGCTCTGCAAGTTAAAGCTTCAACGCAAAAATCGTCAGGACAACGGCTAACAATTTCGAGTGTCTGTGTGCCAATTGAGCCGGTCGAACCAAGTATCGAAAGTTTTTTCATAGCAAAACCCCTTTATGTCAAAATCAAAGCAAAGCCGAGAGCGACAGGCAATGTGAAAAAAGCACTGTCGAATCGGTCTATTACTCCGCCATGACCCGGCAACAAATTACCAAAATCCTTAATGCCAACCCATCGCTTTAAGGCTGAAGCAAACCAGTCGCCCAGTTGAGAAAAAACAGATAACAACAAACCTGCTGCTACAGAGGCTATAACGTAGGGCAATAGTTCAAGCTTCGTGTCTAAAGTCGGCAACAAAATCAGGACTGAATATAACGTGACAATTACAGCAGTAAAAACCGCACCTCCGATGCAACCCTCCCAAGTCTTCTTGGGACTGATGTGCGGGACGATTTTGTGCTTTCCGAGAAGCACACCGACGAAATATGCAAAAACATCTGAAATCCATGGTGAGAAAAGACCCAAAATAAAGAAATAGTATCCTCTGTGAACGGATAGAACCATGACCAACGCACACGCAATGGGAAATGCAAGATAAATAGATACAGCCGACGAGCCCGCTCCAAGCACCAATGCATGGGGGTCCTCTCTAAATACGGGGATCAAAATTGTTATAGTTAGCGAGGACATTAGCAGCAGAATAGCGAAAAGTGCAAAAATGACATACGGTGACTCCACAAAAAAGTGGAGCGCCAACGGTAATATCGCAGTAAATGATCCGATTAGTATGCCTGCACCTGAAAGTATAATATTCTTGGCCAAAAACGCTTTCTTAATTTCAAATACAGAAAACCCTAAGACGAGGAGCAGCAAGGCAACAATAAAATATGAAGAAAAATAACCCGGCACAACAAATGCCAAAATAATAATAGTAAAAATTATGCCGGTCAATACTCTTTGTTTCATCTCATACCCCTAAGTCTTGATATAAATTGAACGCCTTTACTCAGAATCATTCAATCCGCCAAAGCGTCGATCTCTACGAGTGAAAGCCGTCAATGCGCCCCTCAACTCATCCATATCGAAGTCCGGCCAAAGCGTGTCCGAAAACCACATCTCGGCATAAGCCGCTTCCCAAATCAGAAAATTCGATAATCTCTGCTCTCCGCTCGGACGAATAATCAGGTCTGGATCCGGCACATCAGGAAGATATAGATGTTTTGATATCATTGATTCATCAATATCTCCGGAGAAAACCTTTCTTTCCTCGACCAAGGATGCAATCTTTCGACAAGCATCCACAATTTCTTTCCTTCCACCATAATTCATCGCAATGATCAAATCCATGCGCTTCCGATGCGAAGAACGTGCTTCTGCCTCCTTGCATACGTCTCTGATGCGCTGAGGTAATGAAGGAATATCACCGCTGAAGCGCACCCTAATCCCTTCTTTTTCGAGTTCGGGATCATATCGATTAAAAAACTCAACGAAAAGATCCATTAATGCAGATACTTCGCTCTCGGGTCGGGACCAATTCTCAGTCGAAAAAGCGTACACGGTTAAATATCGTATCCCAAAATGTCCGCAATTCCGACATAACGCCTTAAGGTTCTCAGCTCCGGCACGATGCCCTGCAGATCGAGGCAAACGACGTTTTTTTGCCCACCTGCCATTACCATCCATAATTACAGCCAAGTGTACAGGTATTTTCAAAGAGTTCTCTTCGATAGCGGAAGAGGATTTCTCTTCTGAAATCTTTGATCGCTTGCTAAACAAACTTTTGAAAAATCCAATCTTATGATCAGAATCAGTATGCATGCCACTCCCCTTGTCTTTCGAAAAAAAGGCGGGCTATCCTGCCCGCCCGAAAATCTTGGGCCAAGTACGATTAGATCTCCATCAAATCCTTCTCTTTTGCTTCACAGGCCTTCTCGACTTCTTTGATGTATTTGTCAGTCAGCTTCTGAATTTTATCTTCAAAATCTGCCAACTCATCATCAGTCAATTCTTTTTTCTTGTTGTGAGAACGGTATTTGTCAATGCCCTCACGACGAATATTGCGAACAGCAATCTTAGACTCCTCGCCGTAAGAATGAACTTGCTTAACTAAATCTTTCCTTCGCTCTTCTGAAAGTATCGGGAATGCCAGTCGAATGGTCTTGCCGTCGTTTGACGGATTAATTCCAATGTCAGACATTTGAATCGCTCTGTCAATTTCTTTGAGCATCGAAGAATCCCAAGGCGTAATCGTGATAACACGCGGTTCCGGAACTTGGACATTGGCAACCGCATTAATTTGAGATTTCACACCATAATATTCAACCGTAATACGATCCAATACATGTGGGTTTGCACGGCCCGCACGCAAAGCATTGAAATTCTCCTGCAAATTACTCATGGTCTTCTTCATTTTTTCTTCGTAATGGTCATAATTGTCTTTAGTAATCGTTATCATAAGTAACCTCCTCGTTGATATCGCAAGCTATTGACTATTGTACCAGAGTCCCGATGTTTTCGCCTTTGACAATTCTCAAAATATTTTCAGGGTCCTCCATTGAGAATACCACGATGGATGTCATATTATCTCGACAAAGCGCTGCCGCCGTCGCATCCATAACCTTTAGGTCAAGTTTCAAAACTTCATCGTGAGAAACACGATCAAAACGTTTGGCATCTGAGTAAACATTTGGATCTTTGTCATAGATGCCGTCAACCATCGTCGCCTTGCAAAAAATATCGGCCTCTATTTCAGCCGCTCTCAGAGCCGCGCCGGTATCCGTTGAAAAGAAGGGGTTGCCGGTACCGCAAGCAAAAATTACAACACGTTTCTTTTCAAGATGTCGAACAGCTCTTTTTCGGATGTACGGTTCCGCCATCTGACGAATCTCCACTGCGGACAATACACGTGTGACGACGCCCTTTTGCTCAAGTGCATCGGACAAGGCAAGCGAATTCATCATCGTTGCCAGCATGCCCATGTGATCTGCAGTTACTCGATCCATAGACTCGCTGGTACGCCCTCGCCAAAAATTTCCACCGCCGACAACGACGGCCACTTCAACGCCTAAATCAGCTACATTCTTGATCATTTGGCTGATATTTTTAAGAACAAAATCATCAATTCCGACTTTCTTCTTACCGGCGAGAGCCTCTCCGCTAATCTTCAGCAATATTCGTTTGTAAACTGGTGTATTCATTTTGACCTCCACGCAGGCTTTAGCCCTTATATATTCTAAACGTTTGTTGGCATAAAAAAAAGCCATCGGTCAAAAAAACCGATAGCTTTCTGTGATGGATGAATTTATCGTTGACGATACAAATCGATTTGCAATAAATACAACATCATTATTTGATCTGCTTCATAACTTCATCCGCAAAGTTTTCTTCCTTCTTCGCAAGTCCCTCGCCCATTTCATAACGTGTAAATCTGCGAATTGAAACGTTCTCGCCAATGGTAGCAATCATCTCTTTCACGAGAATTTCTATTGTCTTGGAATCATCCTTAACAAACTCTTGCTCAAGTAAGCAATTATCCTTGTAGAACTTACCTAATGATCCCTCGACGATTTTGTCAACAATTTTCTCGGGCTTACCCTCATTAATAGCCTTATTGCGAATGATTTCTTTTTCTTTTTCAAGATCATCAGCTGGTACTTCTTCGCGAGAAATCCACTTCGGATTAGCGGCAGCAATCTGTAATCCCAGATCGTGAACGAAATTGCGGAAAGCTTCGTTCTTAGCAGCGAAATCCGTCTCGATATTTACTTCAAGTAAGACACCGATACGACCACCGGCATGAATGTAAGAATCAACAATGCCCTCTGCTGCAATACGACCCGATTTCTTGGCCGCAGATGCGATACCCTTCTCACGAAGCCAAGCTACCGCCTTCTCCACATCTCCGTTGGTCTCTTGCAAGGCCTTCTTGCAATCCATAATGCCCGAACCGGTCATCTCTCTTAATTCTTTAACTTGTGATGCAGTAATCTCAGCCATAATATATCCTCCAATGAATTATTCGTGATTAAAACAATCTCCGCTTATTAAGCTTCAGCGACTTCGGAAATCTCTTCGACGACAACAGCAACTTCTTCTGCTTCCTTTGCTTCCTTAGGCGCATCCATCTGTTCGCCTTGCTTCGCTTCAAGAACAGCATCCGCCATCTTGCCGGCAATCAACTTGACGGCACGAATCGCATCGTCATTACCCGGGATAATATAATCAACTTCTTCAGGATCACAGTTAGTGTCCACAATTGCAACGACAGGGATACCAAGACGTCTTGCTTCAGCAACAGCCAAATGCTCTTTCTTGGTATCAACAATAAACATGACAGCAGGCAAACTTGTCATACCCTGGATGCCGCCAAGATTCTTCTCAAGTTTTTCTTTTTCAAGTCGAAGATTCGCGACTTCCTTCTTAGTTCTCATAGAAAAGGATCCATCCTCTTCCATCTTCTGAAGCATATTCAAACGTGCGATTCTCTTGCGAATCGTTGCAAAGTTTGTCAAAGTGCCACCCAACCAACGGTTGGCAATGTAGTACATACCGCAACGCTGTGCCTCTTCAATAATTGAATCTGAAGCTTGCTTCTTGGTACCGACAAAAAGAACGTTGCCACCGTCCATAGCAACCTGACGGACAAACATATATGCTTCATCAGCCTTGCGAACGGTCTTTTGGAGATCGACAATGTGAATGCCGTTGCGCTCCGTGTAGATGTACTCTGCCATCTTCGGGTTCCAACGACGAGTCTGGTGTCCAAAGTGCACACCTGCTTCAAGTAATTGTTTCATAGAAATAACTGGCATAAACTTTCCTCCTGTTTAACTTCCATGGGTGCACATGTTACCGAATGGCACAAAAGGGATGCCCCATGTGTTTTTTTTAGCCTTTCGATACTATCATGAGTGCCTGGAAATAGCAAGTGAGCTGATGTATATTTCTCTGAATACGCAAATCAGCCTGTCATTAATAACAGCCTGCTTTATCTTATGTGCGAAGCATGTAATATGTCATGCTGTTTTAACCCTGAACAAAAGCCATGGCAGTCGGTCCGATGTTTCCTTAAAAGGATATTGGCGTCAAACTGTATTCAACGACATCTCATATTTATATGGCATCGATTCAGCGGTATAATATATTGACAACAAACAATTACAAAGGCGGTTTCTTAACATGCTATTATCCCAAGACAGGTCAATTCAATTCGAGCAAGATCTTACCGATCTCATCGCGGTCAAAAGTGTTAAGTCCGACTCAACAGAATCAGCGCCATATGGCATAGGCACATTGGAAGCACTTAATGTAATGTTTGATATTGCTGATCGATATGGCTTTACACATAAAAACCTGGATGGTCGTGTCGGATACATCGAATGGGGTCAGGGATTGAAATATATCGCAGTATTGTCGCATCTTGATATCGTGCCACCCGGACCATTGTCTGATTGGTCCACAGATCCATACGCACTAACGCTGCTCAACGGCTATTACTATGGACGTGGCATTGTTGATGACAAAGGTCCGGCATTGGCCGCGCTCTACGGGATGATTGATTTGAAGGAAAGCGGATACGAGCCTCCTTGTCGCATAAGGCTGATTCTCGGTCTTGACGAAGAGCACGGGTCAAGTTGCGTTAAGCATTATCTTGAGCATGAACCAGAACCTGAATACGGTTTTACACCAGACGCAGACTTCCCTGCCATTTTTGCTGAAAAAGGTATTCTTCAGATCGAAATTACCAGTAGAGGCAATCCCGAACTGCGAATACTAGGTGGTGATGCCGCCAATATGGTGCCGGCATCATGTGAAGTCTCAATTCCTTCACTCCGATTCGCTAAAAAATATATCGGAAAATCTGCTCACGCATCGACTCCCGAAAAAGGGGATAACGCAATCATAAAGGCAATTTCAGACTTGCCGATAGCGCTAAAGACATCTCATCCATTTTTATCATTTATTGAAACAGAGTTTATTTCCAATGACCCTCGACACAGACTCTTTTCGACAGTGACATCAGATTTTTCTGGTGACATTTGTGTCAACATCGGCATGATAGAACTCGCCGATACATTCGGCAGACTGATTATTGATGTTCGATATCCTGTCACCGAAAACAGCGATAAAATTCTTTCATGTTTTAGGGCTGTTCTAGACGAGGCATCTACTTCAACATCAGTTATGAGTCATTTATTGCCGTTACACATTGGCAAACATTCAGCACAAATGACCGCTTTACTCAAGATATACGAATCCTATCTGGAACAATTTGAATGCGACGACCGTAACAATCCTTTATATCTAAAGTTCACTCAAGGACCGGTGCAACCCATAGCCATCGGTGGCGGAACTTATGCTCGAAGCATGCCCAACATCATACCTTTCGGACCCTATTTACCTTGGGAAAATGCTACATTACATCAGAAAGATGAGTGCTACAAGAAGTCGCACTTGCTTACATTAATCGACGTGTACCGTGACGCAATACGTTTACTGTCAGAACTCACGAATACTTAATTGTCCACTGCAACCTAAACAAAATGAAAGACCCCTGAGCTTATGGCGCAGGGGTCACAATTCTATTTTTCTCCCAATATAATCAGACGAATCGTCTAATAGTCGTCACAGCATTCATCGAAAAATTAGTAAGCACAACTTTTTTGTTACTACTTGAAGCGTGAACTAACATGCCATCGCCGATATATAATCCGACGTGGTCAACCACGCCGTCACCGGAATAGTCATAACAAATGACGTCACCGGCAACCATACTATCTGACGATACGGGAGAGCCGAGTGCTGAAATTCTTGCAGACTGATGCGGGAGACTGTAGTTATAATAATTCGCATAAACGTAAGACACGTATCCGGAACAATCAAACCCGCTTACCGACATGCCGGTGTAAACATAAGGAACTCCGATAAAAGATTTGGCATACGTCGCAAGATCACTCGTTGAAGGATCTGCAGGAGTCACAGCAGGCGCCGCCGGTGCAGTAGTCGGTTGAGGAGAGACATCGTCTGAACCACCCGAATCAGGAGCCGTTGTCGGTGTAACCTGCGGTGCCGAAACCGGCGCTTGCGATGAAACAAGACTCGCCAAAACATATGTATCCTTAACTGTACGGTACCAACCATTGCTTGTCTTAGCCACCACCTCTATCGCGTCTCCGGATGACAGAGATTTAATCAATTGGTATTCTGTACCGGGCCCAGAACGAACATTGACAGTCCCGACCGCATAGTACTTACCTGAGTAAGCGGATTCGGTAACGGCTGGTTTAGGCGTCGGCGTGGGCGTCGGACTGGGGGTGGGTGTCGGCGTTGCAATAAATTCTGAAGTGAGAAATGAACTAACGACGTAACCCTCAGACAAATCGTCCATTTGAATTCGCGACCAATCAGATCCAATCCCCACTTGATTGACATGATCCGAATATGAAAGAGTCGCGACCACTTCAGCATCTGCAGAGGGAAAATTGCGAACATTCACCTCACTTACGGATACGTACATGAGACTATTGTCGAGAACAAATTCAGACAAAGCCAACAGCTCTTCAGGAATTCCACTTCCGGACACACTTCCGGTAATCAAAAATGTATTCTTCTCGACAAGACGATTCACAGATGAATCTGTCTCTGTCGATGCAATGAACGAAGAATTAAGATAAACGTCGTTATTCTCCGAACGCGAACTTAATTCATCCAAACTCAAATCAACGGCGGAAAACTTTGTCCTATCATTTACTGTAGGCACTGGCACCTGAAACACGACATCTCCACGGTGCCCGACACGAAATAACGGAACCAACGACATTACGACTGATGCAGTCATAATGATAGCTGATATCCGCAAAAACAAAGCAATAGGAGACAAACGATTTGCTTTTATTGAATCACTTCTTTTGAAGTCCGATAGTTTCTTTTTCAAATAAACCTCCAGTTAAGGCTTTTAATATATTGAATATTCTTTCTGTACTCAAAGCCTTACTTGACGTTTTTATTATAATACTAAAATGCCCGCATAAAAAGGCTTGCCTCAAATTTGTAACATTTCCAATTTACTCCGAGACAGATTATTCCTAACCAATCTTTTATTTCTCGCCAAATTAATAGCATAACGAAACGTTTAGCGCAATTTGTCACCACAAAATAATGATATTTATGAAATTATTTGTCAGACAATATTATTTTCAACGAATCTCATAAATTGCCTCATTTTGCCACATTTGCTTCAACTTTCACACAAAAAAACTATCCCAAAGATATTCTTCGGGATAGTTTGAATGTCAAAGTATGTTTGTTTCTACTATTTTTCAACAACTTCTTCAGTAGCTTCTGCAGGCATTTCGTCTGTTGATGCTTCTTCTGTTTGCGCATCTTCCAATGAGACCTCTTCTGTTGGTATCTCATCTGTTGAAACCACCGCATCAGAATCCGTCTCCATCGGAACTTCTACATTATCTTCAACAGAAGCAACTACCTGCTCCTCTTTTTCGGCCTTATCAAAGGCTTCGTCATCGGATTTCACAGGGTTAATCGCCTCAACATCCTTGATACTGATGCTGATTCGACGGGTCTCGTTGCTGACATCCAAGACGCGAGCAATAACTTCCATGCCTTCAGTCAAAACATCTTCAGGCCTATTCAGACGAACATCCGATATTTGCGATACATGACAAAGTGCATCGACACCCGGCTCAAGTTCAACAAATGCACCAAACTGGAACATGCGAACAACTTTGCCATGAACGATGCTGCCGATCGGGAATCTCTCTTCAACATTGTGATACGGATCATCCTCAGAACGCTTATATCCCAAAGAAATACGCTTCTTCTCGGAATCGAAATCCTTAACGTATACAGAGATATTGTCGCCGACACTAACAATTTCGGATGGGTGACGAATTCGCTTCCATGACAATTCAGAAACGTGAACCAAACCATCCACACCACCAATATCAACAAATGCTCCAAAATCGGTCAGGCTTCTTACGACACCTTGATACTCAGCACCGACTTCTATCGCACTCCACACTTCATCCGCCTTCTCCTTACGCTGACTGTTGAGCAACGCACGACGAGAACCCGAAACACGTAAGCGTCTCTTGTCGGGATCAAACTGTGTGACTAGGATTTCTATGGACTTTCCTTTGTATTGATCTAAATCATTAACCGTGGTCAAATCAAGCTGCGTTCTGTGAATGTAGATATCCACACCGCCAAGATTGGCGATAACTCCATCCTTAACAACGTTTGTAATCTTTACAGTGACTGGAGTCGCATTCTCGAAAGCCTCTTCGACCTGGGCCTTATACTTGCCAAAATCGACATGTGCCTTAGAGAGCAAAATCTCTTTCCCCATATCAGAATTACGTACACTTCGAACAAATACCTCAATCTCTGTATGAGCCTCAATCGCTACATCCAGATCAAAATCAGGGTCGTTAGCAAATTCATGGCGGGGAATACGTCCTTCCGATTTGTCATGAACGTCAACATATACAAACTCGTTGTCTGCAGATGTAATCGCCCCCCTCACCGTCGCATTCTTTCTGAGTTGTGGAATGTTGTCGATGTAATCACCAAAATTGATGTCGGTTTGTTCCTGATTGGCCGTAGCCTGGTCTTCACTCATGGTTTGGATAACCTCCCTGATAATACAATCTGGCGTCGACGCACCTGCCGTAACTCCAACAACAATATTCGGAGTTGAGAATACCGGATTCTCAAGAACCTTTATGATGTCATGAACGCCTCCGACAAGAAACGTGTTCGCGCAACGACTATTACAGATATCGTAAAGCTTCATCGTGTTCGAGCTCTTCTCAGATCCGATGATAATCATACAGTCTGAGGATGCCGCTAAATCAGATGCTTCACGCTGTCTGTTTTCAGTCGTACTACATATTGTATCAAAAAACTGCTCATTTGCAATTTTATTCTTGGCATTTTGTCGGATTTTTTTGTATTCCGACGAAGAAAATGTTGTCTGAGAGATTAAAATCGTGTTTTCGGGGTCCGTTTCAAGCAAATCAAAGTCTTCTTGGCTTTCGACTACAGTTACGTAATCCTCTGCCTCCCCACGGATACCTTCCACCTCAGGGTGACCATTTTTTCCGGTGATAATGATTCTTTTCCCTTTCTGGGACTCCTGTTTGACAATTTTATGAATTTTTTCAACAAAAGGACAAGTGCAGTCAACAATTTTGCAATGATTTGCTTCAATCGCATCTTTGATTTGTGGGGTAACACCGTGAGCTCGAATTATTACCGTGCTGCCTTGATCAATTTCATCAACGGAGTTGGCCAAATGCATGCCACTTTCTATGAGGTCATTCACAACAAATTCGTTGTGCGTTATTGCGCCGAACATATATACTTTCGTACCCGGTTCAGAATTTGAAAGGACCGCGTATGCGGTCTTAACCGCCTGGTCCACGCCAAAACAGAAACCAGCGTTCTTAGCCACTTTGATGATCATGAATAATCCTCATCTTTTTTATTGGTAAAAATTGATTCTGGCAAATATCTTAACAGTGCGAGTAGAGTTTGTTGCGGTGTATTAGGTGTCGTATCAATTTCGATTGCATCGTGTGTTTTCTTCAAGGGTGCAAAGGCTCGACCCGAATCCTGTTCATCACGATACTTAAGATCGGCCAATACTTCTTCTATTGTCATATCATGGACGCCTTTGCTTTGCATCTCCTCGAGACGTCGCTTCGCGCGCTCGTTAATGTCCGCCGTTAGAAAAAATTTATAGTCCGCATCAGGCAAGACAAAACTTCCAATGTCTCTGCCATCAAGAACAACGTTTTTTGTTCCGGCAATCCTGCGCTGCAAATCTACCATCTTCTCGCGAACTATTTTGAAACAAGACACATCTGATGCGGCTTGAGAAACACCGGGTAAACGAATCTTATCTGTGACGTCGTTTTTGTTAAGAAAGACTTTCTGCGTACCGTTTTCAAATACAATTTCGATGTTAATGTTATCCATCAATTTTGAAATCGCCATTTCATCTTTTGTTGAAATGTTGTTTTCGATGGCATAAAGTCCGCATGCACGATACATAGCACCGGTATCCAAGTACAATATTCCGAGTCTTTCAGCCACCGAGCGCGCTAAAGTGCTTTTACCTGACCCTGAAGGTCCGTCAATTGCGATTTGAAAATGCTGCATAGCGTCCTCCTTCTCTATATGGCTCTATGCCCAATTCCGATTGCGATTTCGTTAAGATGTAATAGCCCTATCCCGAAATATAAGCACACACTAATGTGATTATTGTACCTTGCAATCCCAATCTTGCCTCCAACATTCAGCCCGATTGCTTTGGACGTAATTTGCGAAATCGCCTCGCGCGCAGCACCAGCAATCGCACCTTCTTCGCTGTGCGTACTTGTGATAACACCCTCACGTTGTGCAGCGACAATGCAACGTTCTATAATTTTGGAAACTGAGGATATAAATTCTCCGCCGAAATCTGCAGCTGCTGCTTTGATTTCCTCGGCTTGAAACGCCGCTTTGAGTTGTGCCTCTTCTTCACGGTTTATGGCAAGTGTCATTCGAATCGCCGCCGTTGAAGTGATTTTACTGTCGGGAACAATATCTTTCATCGTCTTGCCTCACTTTTTATGTCGATGCCTCATCAATGGGTCTATCGTTCGTATCTTTGCTTTTATCATAAACCTTATACTCATCCCAAAGTCTTTCAAGCGCTTCAAACGTTTGCTCAATGTGTTCGCGACGATGCATTCCAACGGCGACAATCAGCGCATTAATCAAAGACAACGGCGCAATCAACGAATCTACAAATGAAGCCATATCCGACCTGGCAAACAACGCAACGTCAGCGTGTTGCGCCAATGGTGTGTCTGACTTGTCTGTGATTGCTATGACTGATGCACCGCGTTGACGCGCATACTGCATAGATTGAATCGTTCTCGTCGAATATCTAGGAAAACTGATTCCGATAAATACATCTCCCGGACCAATCGGCAAAACCTGTTCAAAGACTTCATTAGCACTACTGGTATGAATATGCCTTACGTCATCAAAAAGCAATGTAAAATAGAAATGCATAAATGAAGACAGCGGAGACGAACTCCTGAGTCCCATCAAGTATATCTTTTTCGCATTGAGTATCATTTGAACGGCGTCACCAAAGGCCTTCTCATCGATATGCTCATAAGTGTGCTTGAGGTTCTCTATGTCCGTCTGTACGATTGAACGCAACAACTGCGCGTCGTCACCGTATCGCTTGGATGCATTGAGTCTCTGAAGGTATGTCAGTTTAACCTTCAACTCTTCCTGAAGGCTCTTTTGAAAATGTGGATACCCTTCAAAGCCGAGTTCCATCGAAAACCGAACGACTGTAGATTCACTGACTCCGGTATGATCGCCAATTTTAGCCGCCGTCATATAAGCCGCACGCTCATAATCCGATAAAATGAAGCGCGCGATAGATTTCTGCCCCTTACTCATTTTGGGCATTTCTTGCTCTATTTGTTCCACGATGCTTTTATAGTTTGTTTCTTGGTCATTTTTGACCTTGGACATATCGTTTTTCCTCCGTAGTACGTCGTTGATAACGATTATACACTTTAACGCAATAAATGGTTACAAAAAATGAAAGTCATCATCTGACGACTTTCATTTTGAAATCAGAGGATAAGGAAAATCAAACCGGCTGATAAGCCTCATCAATATCGCCCGCCACGTTATCAATGCCATGCAGACGCAATCTTCGCTCTTTAAAAAAGGCCTCAGCAACTTTTGGAAACATTGCCCAGGTAAGAATGTCTTCATCCTGTTCCATGTATTCTGCCATTTGCTCTCGTACTTTTTCCAGTTCCGGCTCGATTTGATCTGCCGGACGTCCTGTTACTTGCAACTCATCACCAAGAATCTTCGACAGTATTTCCTGCTTAATCGG
>LSQX01270792.1_pt1 | contig 13368 bp, 8 predicted proteins | sample 654561 | NCBI WGS metagenome assembly LSQX01 (sample SAMN04489861, study PRJNA283612) | anaerobic digester metagenome | isolation source: 4 biogas reactors fed with cattle manure at either 37C or 55C with and... | place: Denmark: Kongens Lyngby | collected 2014 | reverse complement strand
GACCAGTAACCGGGCCAGTAGATACCGCCGCGATAATTTTTCTGTGAAGTATAATAATCATAGCAAAAGTCCATTAAATCCTGGGCGATCCGGTTTGGTTCGCCGTTTTCGGCTGCTGAACCAAACTTTTTGACTTGATTGATCCTCATCAATATCTTTTTGTTCTCTTCTTTTTCGAAGTTATCCGCCAGAGCCGCCCGTAAAGCTTTAAAATCCAGTTCTTTCTTTTCATAGATCAATTCCTTGATCACACACAGACTGTCGATCACATCGGAAATGGATACCAGGGCTACACCGGAAGTATTATATACTGCTCCCCCATTGATCAGGTCCATGCCTTTTTCCATGGGGCCCCGAAAACAGGCTGATAAAAGCGGAGTGGGATGCATATACTTATGGGCTTCACCCAAGTAGTTGTTGGCTTCCACCGACATCTCCATCAAATATTTCAGCTGCTTTTTATAGGCGTTAAGGAATTCGTCATAGGTTTTCATTCCTGCCGGATCACCGGTTTCGGGACCGATCTGCTCTTCCATCACCGGATGATAGCCGTTGTTTAATACCATTTCCAGCGGGGCAACTGTGTTCAGAAGCATACAGTTGGTATGGCCGTAATGCCTTCCGCAAATATCGGGTTCCACACAGCCTGACGCGCCCCAATCCCGCGCGTCTTCTGCTGGGATCCCTTCGTTAATCAGAGCTTCTATGACTGCCTTGTCATTCTGGATGATAGGTGATGCTGCCATGTTGATATTGACTTCTGACAATCTACGCAGATACTCTTCCGAGTTCACCCCCGGATAGTAACGGGCATTCATGTTGGGATCCTGGAAACAAAGCATCTCCGCAACCTTCAATATGATATAAGTCATATCATTGACCGCAGTATTCCCCTCTTTATCCACGCCGCCAACGGTGACGGTGTCATCAGAGGAAGTGCCTCCAAACAGCTTGTTGCCAACTCCCGGTACCAATGGATCATGGTCATTGAATCTGAGAAACAGACTTCCTACGTATTCCATGGTCTTTATTATGACGGCTTCTTTTTCCTGAGGAGCGGAGACCCCTTCCATATCCTGCAGGAAAAATGGCTGCAGCAGCTGATCCAATCTGCCGATGGAAAGCGCGGAGTTGGCATTCTCCTGATGAAGTGCGGTAAACACGATCCATATGGCGGTAACCGCTTCATAAACTGATCCTGCCGGTTTAGCAGGTACTTTCATACAGACCCGACTCATCTCCAGCAGCTCTTCCCGGCGCTGTTTTTCTTCCGGTTTGGACGGATCAAGCCGTTCTGCCATACCAGCGGCTTCCCGGCTCAAATTCTGCGCATAGTCAATGACTCCTTCCACAGCGATCTGCATGGAGCGGTAGAAATTTTTCTTTACCTGATCCGGGGTCTGGTTTTCCTTTTGCACCGCCTCTTTCATGACTGCCTCCAGGCCTTTGTGCAAAACGGTCTCAAAATCTGGGATCGTATGGGAAATGGCATTGTTTTTCATCATGAAGTATAAAACGAATCTTTCATCCAGCTGCTGGGAAAGAGGATAACCGAATTCTTTTCGGCAGTATTCTCTTACGGTTCGGTCCTGCCAGTAAGGAAATATTTCAATATCCAGTTTTTCCGCATCAGTTGGAGATAAATTGTTGGGGTTGAGCTTGCGGGTGGAAATCGTTTTTAATTCGGTCCAGATCATGGTTCCGATGAACTCGGGATAAAGGGGGACGCCAACCTCCTTGGAGGTGGTAGATCCAGGAACCAGGTGATGGTCCCATATGATCGGCTTTTTATGTTTAAGTATATAACGTAGTGCCTGTGCCTGACGAAGACCGGGGTCTAAAGGGTTATTCTCATTATCGACTTCAAAACCGTTAGCCCGGTGATACTGGGTCAGCAAATCAGCCCTCTCGATGCAGATGGTGGGTTTACTGCCAAAGCGTCGGTTGCGAAGATATTTAAGACGCGGAAAATCGATTAAACTGTAGTCTGCCAGATATGGATCGGTAAGATGCTGGACCTGGTCTGATTTCCGATCCAGACGGCTGCGATATTTCTGCATGTGAGCGGTTTTCTCCCGACATTTTTCAATGTCCACTTCTTCTATTTCTTGTGGCGCTTCTTGGCTTTTTCCGCTTAAAAGCAGTCCGGTGAGATAAGAGAAGCGTGATAGATATGCCATATTGCCGGAATAACTCATTTCATTCGTTAAGAGCAGATCCAAGGTCTCATCTCCACTCTTGCTCCACATTCTGGCCAAAGTAGGCTTATCCTTGTAAACAATGATAGTGTCGGCATCACCGATCTTGCCTTTGCCGGAACTCATCCTGCCATCTTTGAACAAGACATGGACATTCACTGAATCATCTTTGGTACGGATCAGATAACGGGCATTAAAAACAAAACCTGTTTCCGGATTGCTGATCTCTCTGCGCATCTTTTTACTAAGCTTAAAAGCCATGGATATCGCCTTCAGGGAAAGCTGAAACAAAGCGATGGATAAATCATTTTTTAAGTGAGCCATTTAGAAAACCTCCTTATCTCTCCTACCATTACCTATCCTCATCATTGATCAGTTGTGATCTCCTGTTTTAATGAATAAAAATCAGTGAAAAGATGCGCTTTCGATTATTCTGAGCGTAAATTTGCCAAATCGGATAACAGGTCATTGGCGATACGATATATATATTGTTCAGGATTGGCCACATATTCCCGGAAGCCATGACTGTTATACAAAGATACCAGTCCGTGAAGTCCTGACCATAACCGGATGACCTGAAATGAGATTTGTCCTTCAGGATCCTCCGTGTTTTTTAATATCTCCGCCAGCGCTTCTTCTGCCGCTCTGGCAAAATAGAACGCCACTTCTTTTTCTTCCCGGGCCACAGGTTCCAGGACAGTATCTATATAATCCGTGTACTTAGGAACGTCCCAGTTGAACATGATATTGTAGTAATTGGCATTTTCCATGCCAAAACTGATATAAACTGCACTTAAAATGCGCAGCTTTTCCAGAGGATCGGTGGTCCCTTCCAGGGCAGCTTCTGCCTGGACATAGAGCATCTCAAAACCTCGGGTCAGAACGCGTATATATATTTCTTCCTTGGAAGAAAAATAATTGTAGATGGTTTTTGCCGCACAACCCAGACGGTCTCCCAGTTTACGCATAGAAAGACTATCATATCCTTCTTCGCCGATGATCTCCAGAGCCTGATCCAGGATATGCTCTTTGGTTTTTTCAATCTCTTCATTGCTTCTTGCTGTACGCGCCATATTCTTACTCCTCACTTCCTCAATTGCTATCCGCCGGATATCATGGAAAAAAAGGCAATGGAATCACCATCCGCCAATTCGGTATCCGGGGATGCGACAGCTCCGTTGATACTGACCATTAGTAAGCGGGCTAAAAGCTTTGGCATGCGCAATGCTTTGAGCACATTAGATAATCGGGCTCCGTCAGGCAGTTCCATCCAGCCTCTTTCATCCAGTTTTTTGCGGCTGCAGCCCGGAGGGGCAGTAACTCGAACCCTGATCATGTTATATGACCTCTGCTTCCAGTGCCAATAATGAGGGGATATTTAATGCCTCAATGGTTTCTTCTTTCGGTACACCTGTTTCCGGGTCATACCCCATAGCCTGCCAGTGATATTTGGCTTGGTCGTCTGCCAGGGTCGTTAGATTCTTTAACGGGCCCGATCTAAGCGGCGGATCCCCCTGCATTCTTTTGGGCAGATGACGATCAGCCGGCTTGATACCATGCTTTATATTGAACATATGGCGCAGAGTCTGGATCCTCTTCCCCATTTCCAGAAACTCATCACCTGTCCTTTGCCACCCGGCAGCCGCATTCAGATAATCGATCAGTTTCCACATGTGAACTCCCATGAGCTGCCCGTAATAACATCCGCCCGCACCATCCACCAGCATGGAATAACAGGCCGTTGCGCAGCTGGCGATCCCAATTTCTTCATTGGGGATATGATCGGCTTTCTTGGAATGAGGTTTCGCTGTAGGAGCCCAGGAACAAATATCCCATAAGGCCATATTTCCATACATTCCGCCGGATCCAATGGTGTGCTTGCCGGGAGCCGGTTCGGTCATAAAATGGACGGCCAGCTGGGGATCAAATCTGGAATCATGCATGCCCGGTTCCTGACCGCCTACATGCATAGCGTATTTGGCAGTTTCAGGGCCAAAGTATTCTACCGCTTTTCTGACCCCGTCTGCCAGTTTATCGCCGATGCCTTCCCGGGCGACCATCAGTTTTACCAGCTTAACGATATCCTGGTCATTTCCCCACTTAAGTTCCAGACCACAGGTTTCATTCTTATCGATCAGACCGTTCTCAAAGCACTCAATGGCATAGGCAATTGTGTTACCGGCGGATATGCTGTCCATACCTGCCCGGTTCAACAGTTCATTAATATAAAAGATCGTTTTTAGTTTATTATTCAGCAGCAGAGGACCGAAAGCCTGAATCGTTTCGTATTCAGGTTTATGGGTTTGAGCAAATTCACCGCCGTTTAAATCGCTGATATCTATGACGCCGCCGCAGCCTAAAGGGCAGGCGTAACAATGATACTTTTTTGTTTCTCTGGTCAGGATGTTATCGGGATCGAAACTTTTAGCCAAGGCAGATACATCTTTAGGCACACCGCCCCAGTTCTTTACCGGACCATCGCCCATGTTTACCGCCATGACCGTATTGACAGAAGTGCCCCATTTACGCAGAGGAGCAATATTGGTGGGACCATCCAGAGGAAGACTAATGGGAAGGGCGCCCATAACTTTTCCTAAAGTACCGTAGATCCTGCCCTTCATAACTCCGGGCGGGTAAGCCTTCTTGACCTTGGCAGCCAGGTCTTTGCTCAGCTCCTTAACTTTTTCCTTGTCCTCGCAGTTAATTTTTTGATTACCGGCCAAAACGACCGCCTTGAGTTTTTTACTTCCCATTACCGCACCGACTCCAGAGCGGGCGGCGATCCTGCCGCCTTCATTGCAAACCCCGGAAATCAAAGAAAGGTTTTCCCCGGCGGTACCAATCACGGCCACAGAAGGCTTTTTTTTGCCGCTTTTGATTTCCTGCAGTTTCAGCTCTGCTTCTACCGCATCTATTCCCCAGTATTCGGAAGCATCCCTTATTTCACATACTTCATTGTCCATAAAAAAGTAGACGGGTTTTTCACTGATTCCTTTGAAAAAAATGGCGTCAACACCGCATTGTTTGATGGCCGGAGAAAAACTGCCGCCGCAGTTTGCGTCGCCCCAGCCTCCTGTCAGCGGAGATTTGGTAACGACCATCCATCGGCCGCACATTAATGCACCTGTGCCGGTCAATGCGCCGCTTACAAAGCCAACGATGTTGTCGGCCCCCAGTGGATCAGCACCCGGAGGGATATGCTTGTAAAGATACCATGCTCCCAGCCCCTTGCCTGATAAAACCTGGTCATACACTACCTCGGGGACTTTTTTCTTAACAATTGTTCCATTTGAGAGATCCACTTCCAATATATGACCCATACAACTTTTCACTTCTGCTCCCCCTTTCTGTTAATAAAAGATATGTCCCTTTACTTTAAAATATCGAGAAACTGCATTATTAAAAGTCCGAAATGTATTATTTACTTTTATAGTAACGCTGTTACTTTTAAAAAACAAGTAGCAAAATTCTGCTTTAAGAATCATTCCAAATCGTCTCATTGTTTTTCTTATGTTAAAAAAAGTTATTGACAAATTATTAGGTAAGGTTATAAAATTTAGAAACAAATGCAGTGACCGGGAAGCAGTAAGTCTGCGGAAGCCTTTCAGAGAGTTGGCGGCAGGTGCAAGCCAATAAGGAACAGCATTCCGAATTCATCCCGAGAGCAGCATGCTGAAAGTATGATTAGTAGGCAGAGCCGGGTTCGCCCGTTATAGCGATAGGGTATAAGCCATGGCCGTACCCGATGAGGATGCTTTTTCGCGAGAAAGCATTAAACTGAGGTGGTACCACGGGGAGTAGTATATACAGCCCGTCCTCTGATTTTTACAGAGGACAGGGCTTTTTTTATTGTCTTGTCCTCACAAAAAATTTCATGAATGGAGGTACAAGAATGAGGTCAGCCCTAAAAGAACACAAAATTTACGATCCCCAAATGGAATGTATGAACCGCGATGAATTACGTGAATTGCAAAGTAAAAGACTTCGTGAGACAGTAAAGCTGGAATATGAAAATGTACCGCTTTACCGTGCCCGCATGGATGCCAAAGGAGTGAAGCCGGAGGATATCAGGACTGTAGAAGATTTAAGGCTTTTACCCTTTTCTGAAAAAACTGATCTAAGAGATGAGTTCCCCTTCGGGCTGTTCGCCGCACCGAAATCACAGATTGTTCGTATACAAGGATCATCCGGAACTACAGGAAAGCCCATTGTAGCAGGATATACCCAAAATGATGTGGAAATATGGACAGAGATGGTAGCTCGTGCCATTACAGCAGCCGGAGGCGGGAAGGAAGATATTATTCAAGTTGCCTATGGCTATGGATTATTTACCGGCGGCCTGGGTGCACATCAGGGAGCAACAAAAATTGGGGCAATGGTATTGCCCATGTCCAGCGGAAACACCCAGCGCCAGGTTTTGATGATGAAAGAACTTGGCGTTACCATGCTTTGCTGTACACCCTCTTATGCAACGTTCCTGGGAGAGACGATCCGGGAGATGGGGATCAAACCCGAGGAACTGAAATTGAAATCGGGCTGTTTCGGAGCTGAACCATGGTCCGAAGAAATGAGAGCCAAACTAGAAGAACTTTTAGGAATAGACGCCTGTGATATTTACGGTTTAACAGAAATCGCCGGTCCTGGTGTGGCCTTTGAATGTCTGGAGAAAAAGGGAATGCATGTGAATGAAGATCATGTTATTGTGGAGATAATCGATCCGGTCACAGAAGAACCCCTTCCATACGGGGAAGCAGGAGAACTGGTTTTCACAACCATTACAAAGACTGGAATGCCGATGCTTCGCTACAGGACTCATGATATCTGCAGGCTGGATGCCTCTGAATGCAAATGTGGACGTACACATGTCAGGATGGAAAAAATTTCAGGACGTACCGATGATATGCTGGTTATAAGCGGAGTGAATGTGTTCCCCAGTCAGATCGAATCTGTATTGGTAGGGTTGGATGGCGTATCTCCGCATTATATGCTGGTTGTTGACCGGGTCAAATCCTTGGATAAATTGGAAGTCCAAGTGGAACTTACAGAAGAAATGTTCTCTGATACGGTCGCAGAAGTAGAAAAATTAAGAGACGACATTAAAGAAAAAATAAAATCAGTGGTTGGAATCAACACCAAAATACAGCTTGTTCCCCCAAAATCCATTCCCAGGTCGGAAGGAAAAGCAAAAAGGATCATTGATAAGAGAAATATTTAGAAGGAGGCATTGATATGTTTATTTCACAAATTTCCGTGTATTTGGAAAACGCCAGAGGAACCTTAAGAGAAATGACGAAACTACTGGCCGAAAACGAGGTCGATATTATGGCTCTTTCTATAGCAGATACTACAAACTTTGGCATCGTTCGGCTGATCATCAGGGAAAATTGTATAGATAATGCATTAAAACATCTTAAAAATGCAGGTTTTATGGCCAAAAAAAATGATGTTATCTGCGTAGGTATACCTAATAAACCAGGTGCATTGGATCATATTCTGGCAATTATTGAAGAGGCAGATGTCTCGATCGAGTATATCTATTCGTTTAATTATAATGTTGATGGAAATGCCTTATTCGTTTTACGATTGATGGAAAGTGAAAAAGTAATAGAACTTTTTAAAGAAAATAATATAAAAATGTACTCCCAGGAAGATATCAACAGGTTATAAATGTTTTAAACCGCTGTGTCTGACTGTATCATTATAAATAAAAGTGTTTCAAAAATTTAAAAAGGGCTTCACATTAAATCAACGGATCTTTGTGAAGCCTTCTTTCTTGCAAAGGACGCAGACTTCTGATCCCAGACCAGCTGGCTAAAATAAGATTTATTGAAAGGAGATGCACAAAAATATCTGTTGTCTTCTGCTGCTGCACACAATAAATTGTTGTACTTTACTACTACATAAATGTTGTAATCTACTACCACTAAATGTTGTACTGTACTACCACATAATGTTGTATTCTGCTACCACATATATGTTGTACTCCACTACCACATTTGGACCCGCTTCGCCCTTAGAAGGACCGGAGATAGAGGCAGGCCTAAATATATATTAAATAAAAATAAATATAATATAAATAAAGTTTAATTGAAGATTTATTTAATATTTTAAAATAAGCGCCAAACAGCCATAGGAAATATGACGAGGAATTTAAGAAACGTGTAGTACGAATGAGTTACAGTAATGAGCGCTCAATCAAAGCAACAGCAGAAAGCCTGGAGATTAATGCAAATATGCTGCATCGCTGCGAAATTAGTATACGCCTGATGGTGAAAAAACAAAGAAGTGAATTTATTTAACTCCTGCATTATCATTGGCAGGACTTGTCTTCTCATGATTAATAACTTAGGAAAACTTTTTCCAATTATATATGTATGAGAAAAGGCAACCATCCTACTGGGCCTTTTTTAGAACCAGTTTGGACTGTTGCTTGTGGCAGTTAAGATATTCACTGAGTTTGCATGAGGAAGAATTTATAATTTGGCTCTTACTTATGCCTTCCTTCGACGCCAGAGCAACTGCTTTGGCATTTTCCCCAACATTGTAACAAATGTGGGCATCACTATTAATGCTTACCAGAACTTTATGCTTCTTTGCCAACTTGGCAACTTGACTGCACACAGGAAAACTGCCCGGGCGAACTATAAATGAACTGTTATTGAGCTCCAAAGCTTTATTGTATTCCTTGGCTGCCCGTACTACCGTTTCCAAATCGACCGGAAACTTTGGGTTTCCCGGATGCGTTATAACGTGTACATAAGGATTCTTTATTGCGGCCACCATGGCTTCTGTGTTTTCCTCAACAGTGGTTCCGGTATATCCGGTTCCTTCATGGAATCCAGCCAAAACTATATCCAGATATTCAGACATTACAACTTCGGGCATATCAACATTGCCTTCCGAGTCCAGGATATTAGCCTCTACTCCTCTTAAAACCTCCACTCCTTGCATTACGCGAGGAAGAGATATCAGGTTAGTAAAATGATATAAGTGAGGACCTCCTGGCATTTTCAGACCATGATCAGTAATGGCAATTGTCTTTAGACCCTTTTCGCTAGCTGCTTCAACGATTTCTTTGATGGTACTGTATCCGTGACCGCTGGCAGTAGTATGAATGTGCAGATCTGCTTCCATTTTCATCATTTCTTCTCACCTCCTTGTAGTTTAGTTTACTCCTGAATTGTTAAATTACATTGAATGAAAAGTAAAAGTATTGTAAATTCGGGTACGTGAAAAAAAGATGCGTGCCCAAATCCAGGTGGATAAGCTCTTTGTGGATACCTTGGATAATTTAGTGGTTAACTAACAACCCCGCAGCCAATGTTTCATGAAAAGAGACGACCATCTCTAGCATTTCCTCTTTGGTTATGTCCTCCAGCACTATCCATTTATACAGTAGGAATTTTTCGGTAGCCAAAATGGAATAGGCAATAGGAGCAACGGGTACAGATTTGAATACGCCTTTTTTTATACCATACTGAATGTTTTTGGAGTAAAAGCTAAGCAATTTATCTTCAAAAGCCTTTAAACATTGATCGATAGGATTACTTGCGCCAGCAACTCGACTATATATGTCGGATAAAGCCTTATTTTGAGCAAAAACTTCCATGGTCAATCGCTTTGTCTCCACGAATCTCTCATAGAAATCCTTTTCTTCCGTATAGTATTCGCTTATACTCGAAATGATTTGATCGGCAAAGTCCTCCAGCAGGGCTTTTAAAATGTCTTCCTTATCAACGAAATAATTATAAAAAGTACCAGTTCCAATTCCTGACCGGACAATAATATCGCGAATTGATGTGCTGAAATAACCCTGCTCAACAAATAGATCTAAAGAACATTTCAATATTTTCTTTCGTCTCTCCTTATTTTGACTTTCTTTTGATATCGGCATTTCGTTTCCTCCGAGTGTACGTTCGTTCACTTATATTTTAGACTGTTCCCTCTCAAAAGTAAATACAGTTGATATTTTATTATTCAGATATTCTTTTCTTCTTGTCACCAGCATCTATGGTCTCTTCGAGCACTGCTTCTATTTCAACCCCGAATATTCCGGCTATGTCTGCGCCTTCCAGAATGCGGCGACTCTTGGCTCCGGATTTACTCAACATGTTTTGGGTTCGGTTTTGAATCGCTTTACTAGTGAGATCGTGGATATTCACCGCCCTCAGGGTAAAAAACAGGGTGGGGTCTTCATCCAACCGGGCTCCAACTCCATATAGGACTGCGGCTACATGTTTACACATCATTGCCCTATCCGGGCAGGAGCAAGTAAAGGATATTTCCCTGGGGGCCGGAAAGAGGCCGCGACCCTGGGCGGTAAACAATTCTGACAGTTCAGGCGGAAATTTCCCGTCGATCAATTCCTGCAAAGAATCGATTTGGCCCTCGCAGGCCAGGCGTATTTCTTCCCACAGCTCGGGCAGCAGGGCTTGGATGGCAACTTCCACTTCATACGGATTTCTGACACTGCCCTGTACCAGAGCTTTGATATGGCCTGGTTGAATCTTCAGATCCAGTACCGCCCCGTTGCGCACATAGCTGCGTCCCCGGCCAATTCGGCTGGAGTAGTCGGAATAGCGTTCCAGATTTTTGTTCCAGGCTTTTCCCCACCAGGTTGAGCTCAGTTGGCTGCCGTTTATTTTAACCGGGAGAAGTTCCCCGGCTCCTTGCCTTTTCAACTGGGCTATGGTCTCCTGGGCCATCTTTTTTCTTACAGCCTTGGGTACATATTCAAGGTAATAGTCGTCATAGCTCATATTATTTCCTCCTGGCTAAATTGTAAGCCGGAAAAGGTCCAGCAATTGCTGGTTGTCCAGTTCGGTAATCCAGGATTCATTCATATCTGGAATGATCTCCTGGGTCATTTGACTCTTTTCTTCAATCATCAAGTCAATTTTCTCTTCTATCGTACCCTTAGTTATAAATTTATGCACTAAAACATTTTTCTGCTGACCGATACGGAAAGCTCTATCCGTAGCCTGATTTTCTACCGCTGGATTCCACCAGCGGTCAAAGTGGATGACATGATTGGCAGCGGTAAGGTTTAAGCCTACTCCGCCTGCTTTGACGGATAATATCATAAAGGGCATATACTCCGGACCCTGAAATTGGGCCACAATATCTTGGCGTTGCGCTACCGGGGTTTGACCATGCAGGATTAGTCCCTCCTGATTAAATATTGTCTGCAGAAAGTCAGCCAGGTGACGGGTAACTTCTCTGAACTGGGTAAATACGATAACCCGTTCCCTTTTGGCATAAATGGTTTCGCATATTTCCCGCAGCCTCTCATATTTGCCGCTTTCTTTGGCCAGGTAGGTATCCTGCCCCAGATACTGGTCGGGATGATTGCAAATCTGTTTGAATTTGACCAGTGAGGCCAAAACCAGTCCTTTTCTTTCTATTCCTTCGCTTTTGTCCAGCTTTTTTTGCAGATCTTTTACCAAAGCCATATATAGGGCTGCCTGTTTTTTACTAAGGTTGGCATAGCTTTTCATCTCTATTTTCTCGGGCAGATCGGCTATTATATTCTTATCGCTTTTTAGGCGTCGCAAAATAAACGGTGATACCATTTGTTTCAAACGGCCATAACCATCGGGCCGTTCTTTTAAATTTTTGGCCAACCCGCTGAATTCGCGGGCGTTCCCCAAAAGACCCCGATTGAGAAAATCAAAAATGGACCACAGATCTGCCAGTCGGTTTTCCACCGGAGTTCCGGTCAGGGCTATTCGGCAGCTGGCCTTTAATTGTTTTACCGTTTTCGTTTGTTTGGTGCCGGGATTCTTTATAGCCTGGGCTTCATCCAGGATGACGATATCCCAGGAGACTTCCTGCAGCCATTTGGTTCGGCCCAGCATTCCATAAGTAGTTATGTATATCCCGGGGTTAACCTCTTCGGGTTCTGCCAGGCTGTTTTTGGCCTGAGGATGGATCAACCGATAGTTAAGGCTGGGGGCAAAGCGATTTATTTCCGCTATCCAATTGCCGATAAGGGAGGCGGGTAAAATCAGCAAGACCTTTTCTTCCCGGCTCGAACGCAGGCTGTTTAGCAGGGCAATGACCTGTACCGTTTTGCCCAGTCCCATGTCATCAGCCAGACAAGCACCCAACCCAAGTTTTCTCATTGTATATAACCAGTTTAGGCCTTTTTGTTGGTATTCCCGGAGTATGGCGTGGAAATTCTCCCCGCAATCTACGGACGGGATAGTCTCCGGCCTTTTGAGGCTGGACAGCAAAGTCTCCAGCCATTGGCCGTGGCTGATTTCTATGGTACCTGAATTATCGTTTACCTTTAAGGATTTGGATGGGGCCAGCGACAAACGCATGGCTTCCATTATAGAGATGTCACCCTGGGCGGCCATCTTTTGGGCCTGTTCATAGGCGGCCAGGGTCTCGCGCAGACGGGCGTGATCTACTTCCACCCATTTTCCTTTAATGGAGGCCAGTCCTTCCGATTCCCCCAGAAGCTTTTGCAATTCCTCTTTAGTAAGATTATCACCACCCAAAGATAACTGCACATCGAAATCAACCAGGGCTTCGAAACCCAACAGGGAGGGAGCCTGGCTACCGATATTTATTGAGACCTTGGCGGTTTCGTATTTTTTTCTCCACCAGTTGGGTATCCTGCACAAAACCCCAGCTTCTTCGTATAGAGGTACTTCTCTTAAGAAGGTATAGGCTTCATCAGCATACAAACCCAGGGGGTGGAATATTTCTCCGCTTTCCAGCAGCTCATTTACAAATGGACTCTGCCGAGCGGCTTTGTTTACCGTTGCCAGCAGTGCCAACAGCTTTTGACTGTTTTCTCCGTATTCCACCAAGGCATTTTTCAGGGGCAGATGTTTAGCTGCGCCGGTAGCCGAAGCTTCAGCGGCATAGGTAGCTAAAAAAGCAAAAGGGTAATCATCCCTGTGGCTCTCCACCAAATGGAAGTATACCCGGCCTGCCAGGTGTATATCGGGATTCTTGCTCCAAAAATATTCACTTATGCTGCCCGGATATCCTTTAATTTCCTGGGCATAGGTCTGGTTAAGTTTCTCCCAGGCGCAGGTTAACCAATGCTTGTCAAGATACTCCGCACCGCTTAGATAAGGAGCTTCCTCTAACAAGGTTAGCAGGTCTTGATCATTAAGAATTACTGCCGCTTGCTCGCGCAGCTGCTCCAGACCGG
>LSQX01020193.1_pt1 | contig 13368 bp, 10 predicted proteins | sample 654561 | NCBI WGS metagenome assembly LSQX01 (sample SAMN04489861, study PRJNA283612) | anaerobic digester metagenome | isolation source: 4 biogas reactors fed with cattle manure at either 37C or 55C with and... | place: Denmark: Kongens Lyngby | collected 2014 | reverse complement strand
CAGACCTGTTACAGATAGGCAGTGGATCCACCTACGCATCAGGCTATGACCCGACTAAATTAATTGCAGGCGGGTCAAATCTGCTGGACGACAGCGAGAGAGACAGAGGCGGCACAGCAAGGCACTATTTATTAGGCGTTCGTGACATTTTAGCACCATACATAGGACAAGAAATAACCATTTCATTTGACATGAAGTGCCCAAACAAAGATGAGATAAGATTTTATGCCTATCAAAACAGCGGTATTAGCATTAGCCATTCAGCAGGACAGGTTAGCTTTACTGTTTCAGAAACCAATAAATGGGAGCGGTTCTCGCTAAAAACAAGGGTTTGGGACTGGGGTGACCAGCCGGGCTTATCGACTGGCCAAGTAATCTGGTACAACCAGACCGCAGATAGAGCGGTAACGGTTAGAAGGATAGACATCAGACTGGGGACGGTTGCACCTGGGGACTGGAGTCCGTCGCCGGTTGATATAAATACTGCGGTCGCCAAGAACTTGGGCTACACCGACTATGCCGCCATGATGACACAGGCACTGGCCGGGAAGACCATCATTTCTGGCGGCCTGATAAACACGCAGCTCTTAACAGCAAACAACATAATCACCGGCAAAATGTCGTCAGCTAATGGAAAAACATGGTTTGACTTGGACAATGCACAAATCATGCAACAAGGGACAGTAGCAGGGAAAGACGTAAAAGTAGAAATGTCAACATCTAAACCTTTTAGTATGCAAATGAAAGACGCTTTGGGAAGATGGCAAGGCTATGTCTATGTAACAGATGCGTCCGGTTATTCAGGCCCTAACATTCTAGTGACAAGTAGGTATGACATAAATGAGGACGGCGTTGTTGACAATGAAGATGTTCGCATATTAGATAAATACATGATGAAAGAAGATATTGCGCCCGGCATTCCTTGGCCTAACGGCTACCCACCATTCGAAAGAATGGATCTTAACTCTGATGGATATGTAAATTCTATTGACATAACCATGTTGATAAGAGAGTCCAATCATAAACCTATGATTGCAAATATAAATACTGTGTTAGGCATAGATAGTAGCGGCCTTTGGTTTTCCAACGACTGGGGTGACACCAAAAACCGCATGGAAGGCTCCAATGCCAACGGCAACTGGATAAAATTCCCAGACGGAATGATGATATGCAGCAAAACTATATCACTGGGCAGCACACCAATAACAACAGGCCCGCACAACGGTTTTTACCGCAGCGCATTAATTAGCTTTGGCGCACCCGCACAGATTTTTTCAGAGGCACCGTCCACTACAGCAAGCTTGTATAACGTGCAGGGACAACATTCAATACAGCTAACAGCAAACCCAGGCGGGCAGCCGACTGCAACCTATTTAGGTGGGCAGGTTTTACTTTGCACCAACAGCGTAACCATACCAAGCGGTCTTATTTGTGTGATGGCGATAGGGCGCTGGAAATAAGAAGGAGGAACATATGGTAATATCAGAACAACTTATTAACGCTATTGTAGGCTATCTGGGAAAGCAGCCATACGGAGAAGTGTTCCAGTTAATCAACATGGTGAACATGGAAGTACAGGAACAAATGCGACCGAAGCAGGAAGAACCTAAAGAACCGGAAGAATAATAAGCAGGAGGGTGTTACATGGCAAGCATAATTAAGCGCGGGCAAGCAGGTAAGGGATATACAGATACAGGCACGAGCCAGTCAGGCACAGGTCAGGCTGGGTCTGTTGCGCCAGCTACTGCTATATTACCCAAAGCACCAGTCACGACTGCTCCTGCCACCAGACAGGCTGCCACGAGCGGTATTACAGCTGCTACTGTCCTGAAGAAAGGCACCAAGTCTAACGAAGTTACTTTGTTGCAGCAAGCGTTAAACGCCAAAGGCTACAATCTGGCGGTAGACGGTTCGTATGGCGGTGCTACTCAGGCAGCGGTTATTGCGTACCAGAAATCTATGGGCTTGTCTGCTGACGGTGTTGCAGGTGTTAACACATTGACCTCGCTAGGGTTGCTGGGCCAGCCGGCAGCTACAGGGCAAAATGCTGGGCTGCCATATCACCCTATAGATCAGTACACAGATACAGGTACCAGCAAAAGCGGTACAGGGCAGGCAGCTCATGTCCGGCCAGTCGATACTATCCAGCCAGCTATCACAGGGGCTGCTCCTAAGCCTGCTGGGGCCTCGTCAGCAGCTTCTCGGCCTGCCCAAGGTCAAACTATACCTCAGACACAGCAAGGGGCCTCTACCGGGGCTATAGGAGGTTCTGCAGGCATAGGGGGCGCAGGGATAGGTTCTGTTCCGGCCGGCACAGGAACAGGAGCGACACAGGCTGTTGTTCCGCCAACTACAGGGTATGCGCCCAGCATAGAAGTGCCTAAGGCAGAGCAGGTAGCACAGCAGGCCCCGAACATGGCAGACTACTTGCTGCCGGAATACCAGCCGAGAGATAATCCGTATCTGTTGCAGCTTGAAACTATGGAGTTTGATTATAATCCGTTTGAGGACGAGGACTATCTCAGGCAGGCAGCGGAGTACGAACAGCAGATAGTAGATATGATGGTAGGCAGGGGCGGTCTTTGGTCATCCGTTACCACCAATGCTTTGCAAGCTAGTCTACTATACTTGCAGCAGAACATGACCAAGCAGAAGTTCGAAGAGTTTAAGGCTGAACGTGATTTCGTGTTCCAGCTGGCCCAGTTCGCAGCAGACGAGAACCAGCGTGATTTCCAAAATTATATGACCCAGCAGGAGTTCAGGTTCGCCCAGTATCAGGACGAGTGGAAACGGTACACGTGGCAGGTTGAGTTTGCTTTTGAGCAGGAAAAGGAAGCATGGAAGCGGTATGCTTGGGAAGAAGAGTTCGCTTTCCAGAAAGACCAGGAGACATGGAAAAGATATGCTTGGGAGCAGGAGTTCAACTTCCAACGCAATCAGGCTGCTATCAGCAATGCTCTGGCCCAGGCTAAGTTCAAGGCGGACCAGGCTAATGCAGCTGCACAGCTCAAGCTACAACAGCAGAAGATGCAGCAGGATGCAGCCAATGCAAGGTACAATCTGTTCTCAGACAAGGTGTCGAACAATATCGTTGAAGCGTATGACGTAATGCAGTCTGCCGGCAAGAACCTTGTCGTGGACGAGCGCAAGATGCTGGAATTTGTCGAAGCTTGGGCCGGTTCTGATCTAGGCAAGGCCAGCCCTAATGTTGCAGAATACTTTGGTGTTACTAAGGGTACTAACTTTAGTTCGTCTACAGCTCAGTCTGCTATCACTAGGAAAGCTACCGAGCTTAAAGTCAACGCTCAAGAGATACTGGACTATGCCACAGTGTTTGGCAGGGAGAAAGACCTGTTTGACGGACTGAACAGCTGGTACGACAAGAACATGAATTACCAGACCTACACACATCCAGAGGGGTGGAGTTCCTAAGTGTCAACATATTTTGAAAGAGAGTTAAAGAAAAAGCTATACAGTATGGGTATCAGCTCCACCAGCAGCGATACCCTTGTTAAAGATTACAGCGCACAGCGTGACTACAGGTCTTTTGACACATATCGCAAGACTGATCTTTTGTCGCAGAAAGAACAGGATTATATTGACGATCTCAAGTTCAAGTCATACATCAAGGAAGAACAAAAGCGCAGAGAAACGTTAAGCAAGATTTCATCTGTCACACAGACCACCAGTAATATGCAAAAGATAGAGGACCTGCTTAACCAGTCGCAGATAGAAAAGGTCAAGGCCAGCAAGCTGTTTGACTTTGCCAAGTCATACTTTGACGAGATCAAGGAAGAGCCTACTTATCATAATTTATACGATAACTACATAGACGAGGTTGCCCGGAGCCGGGCCAGTGTTACCAAAGAGAAGCCTGATGTGGCACGAGAGTATGCGCAGCAGGAGCGACCATTTAAGCGTTGGCTGTGGGAGAGGGCTATTGACGAGGTGGCTAGGTCTGATGCGCTTGAGGGCGTTGTAGACCCTATGGAGTTCAGGCGAGAGCTTATCCACAAGCTGCCCAGTGGAGAGCTAAAGCATATCGAGCAGCCTAAAACAGAGGAATTGAGCGGGTTCCAGCAGTTTGCCAAATCAGTCGCAGAGACTGTACTACCAGGAGCTAAGCCCAAGCCGGAGCAGGTGCCGGGAGTAGGCACAGGTCAGCTCGAGCTGGAAAACAAGAGAGTTAGCGGAATTGAAGCTGTCGGGAAGCAGTTTGTCGGTAGTCTTGTTGGTACGATGCGTTCTATGTTTACTGCTGGCACATTTACGCCGGAAGAGCAAGAACAAAAGAAGGCAGAGCATAGGGATGCAGAGAGCTTGTCCGGTGTTGAGAAGTGGCTTGCCAATGCTATGGTCAAAGGTGCCAAGAATATGGCTAAGTCTGGCTCAGGCAGGTCATTGCTTAAAGCTGCTGAGGCTGTAGATGTTGCCGGGCAATCAGCGAGGGCAGAGGACTACATTCTTTCTGCCGGATATAACCTAGAGCAGGTTGAGCAGAAGCTATATAGCGAAGCAGACATGGAAAACAGAGCTTGGTATACAAAGCTGTTTTCCCAAGCGATCAATACCTTGCCTACAATCGGGCTTGTGTCTGCTACAGGTGGGTTTGGCCTCACAGCGTTAGCCGTATCGGGCGTTAAGACACAATCAGAAAACATAACGCGCAGGCAGCAAGCCGGAGAAGACATTAGTGCCGGCGCAGGGATAGCCTATGTTATGGGCAATGTCGCTATTGATGTACTGTCTCATGCTGCCTTTAGTCGACTAGCTACACCGGGCGTTGATTCAGTGGGGCAATCTCTTACTAATGCAATAAACGGTTTGTCTGCCAAGATCTTTGGTTCGAGTGCTAGGGTTGTTGGCACAAACGCTGCACAATCTGCTTTGAAAATGGCCGGCAAAGAGTTGGCAAAGGTCATAGCCGAGGGCGGGGCTATCAATCTTACTAACTATGTTTTGTCAGGCTTCTTGAGCAAGGTGACGGTCGATAAAGAGCGTGCTTTGATGGGCCTGAACAAAGATGAGCTAATCACTATTACTGGTATGCTAAGCGCATTTGCATCTGGTGGGTTGCGTGGCGCCATGGTAGGCGTAGGGCGTTACGCAAGGCAGAAGCAAACACTAGATGCTCTTGCCAAAATGTCAGGACGAGATGCCAAGGATGTGACTGTTGGCGAGCTTTGGCAGCTGTATCTTGGTACTCTTAAAGATGCAGAGGGCCAGGGCTATACACAGGACTTCGCCAAAGCATCAGGCCGGGCCTTGCAGACTGTAGTGGACGGGCAAGAGGTAACAGATGCTGGTGCCAAGCTTGTTCCTGTTGGCAAAGCAGCAGAGCCTATTAAGACAGAAGTAGTAGCTGCTCCGCAAGCTGCTACTAAGCTAACGCAGCCAGCTCCTGCACAGGTTAAGTCGCCCCAGAGCCTACCGCAGGAGCAGAAACAGGAGCTGATAGATAACACGATCAAAGATGTTGGTGCTGCCGAGGAAACTAAACCGACTAAGACTGTTAAGCCAATTAGCACTGGCGCAACTATTTCGTCATCTATTACTCCTACTGAATATCAGGACACCAAGGTTGCTGTTCTTAAAACAGGTGATGTGATACCGTCTATGGACCAGAACGGTATAGCCAACCCTGATTATGACATGACCTATCAGCCGAGGGATGTTAATAGGCGTGGTAGTACAGAGCAGATCAACGAGATAGCAAGCAATCTCAACGTCAAGAAGATGTATGAGAAAGAAACTATCCAGAATGGCATGCCTGTTGTTGGCGCAAATGGGATGGTCATTGCTGGCAATCACAGAGTGGCTGCACTCCTTAAAGTCAAGGAACAAAACCCAGATAAGTACGAGGAATACAAGCAGTATGCACGTGACCATGCACAAGAGTTAGGGCTTTCTGCTGATGATCTCCAAGGCGATTTTATTGTTACTAGGATGCTGCCAGAGGGAACAGACCTACAGCAGGTAGCAGACCAATCTAACATTGCTGAGCAAAGAGCTATGTCACCGCCGGAGCTGGCTAAGAGAGATGCCGGCTTATTGACTGACAATGTGATTGATCTGTTTGTAGGCAGGGAAGACGGTTCTTTAATGACAGCAGAGAACCAATCTTTTAGGGAGGCTTTTATTAGCGAGGTCCTTGGTGGTAACACAGATGGAGTTATGGATGACAAGGGCAATTGGAGTGTTCAGGGGTTAGAGAGGCTATCTAATGCAATTCTATACAAGGCATATGGCAGCACAAGGATTGCAACTCTTGCTACAGAAACGCTGGACCACAACTTCAAGCGCATTGTTACAGCGTTGAGAAACGTTGCGCCACAAGTCATTAAGTTCAGGGATATGGTTGCTAAGGGTCAGGCTCATGATATAGATGTTGCTAAGCTTATCATAGACTCAACAGAGAAATGGATTGACTTAAAACAGTCTGGACAAAACCTTGATATGTATGTCCGTAATGTTGAGATAGACGAAACACCGGAGTCTATCAGGGCCAAAGAGATGCTCAGGCTTATCGACAAGAATAAGGGCAGTCACCAGAGGCTGACAAGGCTGTTCAATGACATAATCGGCACCGCTGTTGATGCTGGGCACCCACAGCAGCTGTCTATGTTTGATGATGGACCAATCACTATTGATGAAATATTAGAGATTGCGAATAGGAGAGATGAAAATGACACAATCACAGAAACCACAGGAGCCGAGGTCCCGACTCAAGTATCGGGAGAACGTAGTTCGGGAGATGGTGCAAAGGTTGAACAAAAAGGACCAGCAGAAATCCAAACAGAAAGCAAACAAAAGGCCAACAAGCAAGTCAAGGTAAGCGAGGACCGCAAGGCAAAGGCATCTGCTAATCGTGATAGCAAGTTGCAGCTAAAGAAATCTATCCCAATCGTAGACGAGGGTACACCTAAATACAAGATGCCCGACAAGGGTTACAACAAATACCTGATGGCTCTTGCCAAGAAGCTGCTGTCTCCTGCACGATACGACAGGTTAGATGCAAGGGTGGCTGGCCAGTTTAAGGCAACTCCTGAAGAAACTAGCGTCCATGTCAGCAGCATAACAGCTACAAGGACACTGGCCCACGAGATAGGCCATGCTTTGGATTATCAGATACAGGGCAGATACTTTGAGGGGCATGATGCCCTTGAGTTAAGAGACCGCTTCCCTGGGCTTGAGGAAAAGGAAATCAAGTCCGAAGCGATTAAGGTTAGCCAGGCTGTCCGGCCTACCGATACATGGGATGATTATCGTGATAGCAATACTGAGCTGATATCTGATGTGTACTCTCTGTATCTGCTGGACAAAAAAGCATTACACAGCATATCGCCCAAGCTGTATGCAGCTGTTACAAAGGCTATCAAAGACAGCGATATTGCGGATGATGTATCTGACACGGTTGGCAAGGTTACATATGAGAAGACTCCTGCTTATGTAGAAAGCATTAGCCCTATTGACCGTGCCCCTGATATGACGGACTATGCCAAAAAGACTTCTGACAAGGCATTGGCTGTTGTTGCAAGGAACGCAAGGGAAAGATCAGCATATATAGCCGACAAGAAGTTTATCACTAAACGCTGGAACAAAGATTACACTGAGCAGGAGCGACAGGATGCAGGTGCACTTGTCGAGGGCATCAGGAACCTTGTAACAGGCGAAGAACCTGTAGAAACAGACCGCCTGAAAGAGCTGGTAACAGATTATCGTTATGAGATAGAAAAGATCAGGGAAGAGTTAAACAAGATCGTGGCTGATATAAGTGACGAGGACTTTATAGCTTTCCTTGATGATTATTTACCACACTTTTATGAGCAAAACGATACCCTGCGTGACTTCTCCAAAGCGTTTGCCAAGAAGATGCGAGCATCTAAGGAGCGCAAGCTGCCAACACTTGAGGATGCTGTTAAGGCTGGGCTGAAGCCATTGTCGCAGGATGTTGCATTGCTGCTGGACAAGTATGTTCAGATAAACGCTACTGCTGCTTTTAATATGCAGTTTGTTAACGACTTGTTCTCCCTGACTACTAAAGATGGTCTGGGCATTATTTCTGAGATCAACCCTGACGGTACATGGGAGCGAGTAGATCACCCTGCTATCAATAAATTCTATGCAAGAGTATCTGGCAAGGACAAGAAAGAGGTTATGATACAACAAAAGGCTGTGTATGTGCATCCAGAAGCATGGAAAGGGCTAAGACCGTTCTTTGGCCAAGTAATACGGACTAAACCATTTGTGGCTATTGCCAAGCTAAATGCAATCAGCAAGCACGTGTCTCATATGCTGTCATTCTTCCATTACGGAAACGTTACTGAGTCAGCCCTGCAAGCGTTAGGCCCGGCCAACTTCTTGACAACTAGACTTGATGGCAAGCGTATGTGGACATACAAGGCTGGCCAGCTACTGATGGATGAGCCGGCTGTTGTCAGAGATGCCTTGCTTGCTGGACTACAGTTTGACCCACACGAGATAGAGCCTTACGGTTATGCTGTGGATGCGATCAACAAGCTTGTCAGCAAATCAAAGGGCGTGCCTGTTGTTGGCAAGGCTGTCAACAAGATGGCGAAAGGCCATGCGAAGTTCCAAGATATGCTGTGGAACGGTTATGTTGGGCCAGTCAAATTGTATGCTTATCATTATTTGATGTCTAAATCATTGGGGCAAATAGAGAAACATATCGCCAAGACAGGCGATTATGATCTATCCCCTGCACAGCTATACCAGCTCAAGGTAGACACAGCAGACTTTGTTAACAATGCTATTGGTGGGCTTGAAAAAGAGTCTTATAAGTGGACACCTGCTGTCTGGCAGATTGGCGGTCTGCTGCTTAGATCGCCTGAATACACTATGGCGAACATAAACAATATGTTTAAGATACCCTTGCAGCAGGCCAAGAAGATCACAGCAAAGGCGACTGGCAAAGATTATGGAAAAGAGTTCTACCCCAAACAGGATGCCATTAAGCGCAGGCGGTGGGCCGGGTCCATGGGCTACCTTGCAGCAGGGATTATGATAGTCGGCAACGCACTCAACGCTTTGTCTTCCGGCAAGCCTATGTGGAAGAACCCTCCTGGCCGCAAAATGTGGATTGATATAACTGCTTACGACAAACTGCTTGAGAAGATTATTCCGGGTTATGATGCAGGAGATCAGCGCAGGTATATCAGGTTAGGCAAGCAGATGGTCGAGGTAGTGCGCTTGTTAGAAGACCCAATGGAAGTGTTTGGTTCTAAAATGTCACCTGTTTCACGTGCTGTGTTCGAACAAATATCAGGCTCCTCTCCCGGGTCCGGCTGGGATATGGACTTCAAGGGCAAGGACTTTTGGAAGACAGTCATTCCGTTTGCAGACTACAAGGACCTCGGCATATGGGAGAGCATGATACCTTCAAGATTGCGCCATATTGCTGCTTCATTTGTACCACTGAGCCTGAAGGATAATAACTTTGCCTTTACTTTCCCAATGGTGCGTGGTGTAAGCAAATATAAAATGGCGCGAGCGTATCAGGATGTGATAATATCACAGGTGGACCCGTCGTTGTTTGGCAAGATGATGCCCAAAGGCATTGCTGCCCAGAAAATGAAAGAGCTAGAAGAAGCTGCTGTGATGAACGGTTATAGTCATGCTGAGATATTAAAGCAAGCACAGACCGCTACTAGGACACAATACTATCCAAAGTTCTGGGATGCAATCAACTCAGGCAATACAGCAGAAGCAGAGCGAATTGCTAGCATATTAGTATACGTGGACACAAACATTAGTGGGTTGAAGCAGAGCGGTAAGTACAGGGAGTTTTCTGATGAGACTATTAGGAAAGCAGTCAGCATTGTGGAAAAACAGAAGTCAAACAAGAGGCGGTAACAGGAGGGTGGCATGGACGAAGTGAAGCTTGAGCAAAGGTTAACAACAATCGAACAGGGGCAGAAGCATATGACTGATGCAATCGTAGCAATCCAGAAGACTTACACAGAGTTCAAGGGGCTGGCTATATCTGTCAACACCCTCGCTATCGAAGTCAAACGTGTTGTGGATGATGTATGCGGACTAAGGGGCATCTTAAAAGAGGACATGGCTGCTCTTAACAAAAGGGTGGTCAAGATCGAACACAAGCCTGGCCAGCGTTGGGACAACCTGATAACAACACTTATCTCTTTGTTGATAGGCGCAGTGTTCGGGTATATTATAGGCGAGATCAAGAAACACACAGGAGGATAATTGAGATGGAAAAGATTAATTGGAAACAGAAATTGTCGTCCAGAAAATTCTGGGCCATGATTATTGGTTTTGTCGGCTCTTTATTGGCCATGTTTCTGTCAAATGATATTGTTTTGCAGATCACTGGTCTGTTGGGCCAAGTAGCAGCTATCGTTGTCTACATGCTGTCCGAGGCTATGATTGATGCGGCCAGGGTTAAAAAGGATGACGAGAAATGATACTATTTGGTGCTGGCCACGTTGAGGGTGAGAAGATCTGGAAAGGTTACAGCGAGGACAAGAATATGTTCGACCTGGCCCAGCGCAAGGCTAAGTATGCTGCTGAGCGGTATGGCCAGCAGACCAAGACCTTTTACGTGACTGGCACAAGCTATCCGGCAGTCGAGGCTGCTTGCAAGGGTTGTGAGATAGCCAGCTGGGAGCACTCAGATGCCTGGACCCCGGACCCTGCTGTCAATCGTGTATCAGTCTACAGGACGGTGCTAAACAAGGGTGATGGACCTTGTCTGCTGCTTGCACAGGCCACCATGGAGTTATTAGGCAACACCAAAGCCGAGGTCAAGCGGAAGGTCAACAGCTCAGGCAAGGATGGCTTTGGAGTGATAGGCAGGGCCATGCGAGCAGGGTGCAAGGATAGTTGGCTACACGAGCATGGCTTCCATACCAACGATTGGACAAGGGCCTTGCTGTCAGATGCAGCGGTCAGGCAGCAGTTAGCCGAGGCAGAAGTAGATGTTCTGGCTAATTATTATGGATGGGAGAGTGTAGATGGTATGCGGAGAGTATTGAAAAAGACCAGCCCGACTATGAAAGGTGCAGATGTAATTGAGTTTCAGGAAGCTGCCAACAAGCTGATCAATGCTGGGCTGGACGTAGACGGTTCATACGGTGGTGCATCTGAGCGTGCTGCCAAGGATCTGCAAGCGTTCCTGGGCGTAGCTGTGGACGGTTATGTAGGACCTGCTACATGGGCTGCTATTGATGCAGCACTGGCTGTGCCCGGACCAGCCCCTAACTGTGACGAGTATGTCCGGCAGATAGCCAGGCTGGAAGCAGACAACAAAGATTTGCAGACAAGGATTATTACTCTGACCAGTTCTAACAATTCGTTACAGATTGAGCTTTTGGATGCTGTCAGCAAATACAACCAGGTCAAAGCAGCACTTGATGTTTTGCGTGGGGTTTGATAGTATAAGGGTGACCCTGAATTACCTCTTTCAGTGAAAAGAACCTTGGCTTTTGCGGTTTGCCAAGGTTCTTTTTGTTTGTCTGTTATATTAACTTGTCAGGCTTCAAAGAAGTATCTAAATATTTCGGCAGCGGACTTGAGAACAGATACTGTAGATACCTTGTCGCACATATTCTTGTGTCTATATGGGCAGCCTATGCAGGTCGATCTGCTTTCGCAAAACACTGTCAGAGCATGCCACTCGACCACCAGAGCCATTGCTCTTATAACATAATCCAGCTCAGCTTCTATTCTTTCGTTTTCTTTTTTTATCATTACCTTGCTCCTTGCCTACCCTTGTTATGGACACATGAGTCAAGTATTCTGTTCCGTCAGTGTAGATCACTTCTGTACCGTCCACACTCTTAACTATATCAGCACTGGCACGATAAAGCACCCCGATATGTCTTAGGCAATCTAACGTGGACTCTATTAGATGATGGGTTGTTACTGGTCCAGCTGATCTGGGCATTACAAACTTCATGCTTACGTTGACTGGCAAGGCTATCTTTGGCATGGACCAGGTGCCCAAGTACTGGTATCTCTTGCGCTTGTGATAAGCCAGCCACTTGTTGTATACGGTTGTGGGCTTTAACACAAAGTTACCGCTCTCGTCTTGCAGGACCACTTTAGAGTCTTTGCGAATGACCGTCTTGCCTACCATGGCAAAGCTGTACAGCTCTTTGCCTTGCTTGTTGCGGTCCTGGTCCGGACTATCCTGTTGTTTGACTTGCTGCTCCAATATTTCTACTCCATTAACTGCCCGGCAGATATATGTCATGCTGTCTTTGTCTATGTCGTCAGACAGGATAACCTTGCCAGCAATGTTTCTGATCTCATGCCGGACTGTGTACTTGCCTGGCACAGCCTGATCAGGCACGTGGATTGTTATTACTGTTAGCCCTTTTAGCTCGCCTGGCTTTACGAACATTTACTTTCCCTACCCCTTCCCATCTACTGCGCCTTGTGCAGACTCTGCAAGGCATTTCTGTCTGATACACTGATAGATACTTGCAGTTACTACAGGCCCGGCCTGTCACCATCTGATCATGATAATCTTCCCATGCATCTATATACCCTGCTTCACCCTTAGTAAACACTGTTGCCACCCTCTTTCATATCGTCTATGTATGCTACCCCTGCTGCATATGCTTGCCACATATCGGCCCGAAAGCCATAGAACCAGTCAGGATTGGCCTTTACTCCTTTGCCATTCTTCATGTCATGCTTGGCGAACCGCTCTATCAGCACTTGCCGGACTTGTGCATCTGTAGCCCTAGCAGAGCCAGTCACAATTGCCTTGATGCTTGATCTATACATGCGTTTCGGGTCAACGGTAAGAGTTCCCATAAACCTGCCTACCCATACACATGTTTCAAAGACTGTTGCTCCTGCTGTCATGTTAGCTCCAAAGAATTGTGGCATCTCTATTACAGCGGTGTCGATACTGCCGGTCGAGTCAAGGCAATCGACTATGTTTAGCAATATATCATTCGGCAGCTTGCCGAAATCCAGTGGCTTGTACGTCTCCATGTCCATTGTCACATATCCGCTCTGTGTTGTTCCCGGGTCGATTGCTAGCAGTGTCTTGGTTGCCATGTTTTTTCTTCCTTCCTGCCTTTCTGGTCTTGAAGTTATACCCTTTCTTGCGGTAGTACCCTATTGAACTAAGCAGCGAACGTTCGCAACTGTAGTTATACACCCTCGCCATGCGCTCTGTTGATATGTCAGCGTTCCAGTCGTTCATCATCATTTGAATTAGTCCAGGCGACTTCCCATAATTCATGGGCACTTTCTGCTCTCTTAGTATGGCATATGCGTATTGTCGGCAGATATAATACTGCTTAGCGATCTCCTTGACAGGTGTTCCGGCCTTGTACTTATTGGCGATCTCCTGCTTTTCCTCGGCTGTCA
>LSQX01235199.1_pt1 | contig 13370 bp, 10 predicted proteins | sample 654561 | NCBI WGS metagenome assembly LSQX01 (sample SAMN04489861, study PRJNA283612) | anaerobic digester metagenome | isolation source: 4 biogas reactors fed with cattle manure at either 37C or 55C with and... | place: Denmark: Kongens Lyngby | collected 2014 | reverse complement strand
GGCTCATCGCATTTGGGAGTGTAGATGCGGTCTGAACCCGCCAGCCTCGAGCAGGGATCTCGCGATGTAGTTCGTGAGGTTCCGGAACCCGAGCGCGGACCCGCGGAGGTGCTCGAGCCTGCCATTGATCGCTTCGGTTGGACCGTTCGAGGTTCTCGGGTGATCGAAGTAGGCGAGGATGTCAGCCCTGCGCCGGTCAAGCGTGTAGCCGAGCTTGCGCAGCTCGACGAACCAGGCTGGCGTCGTCGCTTTCACGGTGTCGATCAATTCCCGTAGCCTGCGCCTGCCGTTGCCAGAGAACTTCTCCCGATACGCGGCCACGACTTGCTGATAGACGCGCCATGCCCGCCACACATCCGCATGCTCGGGGTCAGCGAATACCTCGTCAAGCCGTGCCTGCTGCTTGTCGGTGAGGAACGCTTCACCAGTTCTGAGGACTCGCCGCACCCCGTAGAGCGGGTCTTTCGCCCGGCCGCGATGGCCCAGGGTTTCCTGCTGCACCCGTTGTCTGGTGCGGTCGAGTGCGTCACCGGCAAGCTGAACAACATGGAACGGGTCCATCACCTCGACTGCGCCAGGGAGATGCTCTTTCGAAGCGGTCTTGAACCCGGTGAACCCGTCCATCGCAACAATCTCGATCTCGTCACGCCACACTTGTGTTCGTGCAGCTAACCAACGCGAGAACACCTGCTTCGAGCGGCCCTCGACCATGTCGAGGAGCCTTGCTGGGCCACGTTTCTCACGTACCGGGGTGAGATCGATGATCACGGTGACGTACTTATCGCCGCGCCTGGTGTGCCGCCACACATGCTCATCAACCCCGATCGTGGTGACCCCGGAGAATCGGTGTGGATCATTGATGAGTTGCTGCCGGCCAGCGGTGAGGACCGCCGTGTTCGCGGTGTGCCAAGACACTCCGAGGTTCGCTGCCGCACGCGACACAGTGAGGTGGTCAATCACGATCGCTTCCAGCGCCCAGCGCAGCCCGCCACGCGAGATCTTCGCGCGATCCGGTGCCGCCAGGCTGGTGTCTTCGCGCCACACCAGACGGCACCACCCACACCGGTATCTACGTACCCGAATCAGTAACGTCGTGGGGCGGTGACCGAACGGTTCATGCGCGAGCCTGCGAACCACGGTGTCACGCGGGGTGCCCTCAGCGCCGCACTTACGACACCACGGGTCAGGGTCAGTGACTCGGCACTCGATCACAGCGCGGCCGGGCTCGAGAAGTTGCCCAGTTGCAGTGAGGCCAAGCTCGTCGAGCCGGCAGAATGTGGTCAGATCAGCGGGTTGAAAGGTAGCGTTGTGCATGTCGAGGTCTTTCGGATGGGCAGCGTGAGAACTTCCATCATCGAGAGACCTCGATCTATTTCCGTGACACCACTCCGTGAGACACGACTACACCCTCAATTACGAAGAGCCGCAAAAGCCCCCTCGATGGCACGCTGATGCGGCATCGAGAGGGCCCACGGTGGGTACAGATTACGAGCTGACCTCGGCACTTCCGCGACGCTCACGCAGCTTCTGCAACGCTTGCGCAAGCAATTCTTCAGCCTCTTCTGGGGTACGACGCTCTTTCACGTAGGCGAGGTGCGTCTTGTATGGCTCGTTCTTGACCAGCTCTGGTGGGTTCGCTTTATCGCGACCAGCAGGCAACCCGGTGTGCGGAGAATCGATCTGTTCTGGAATCTCTTCGGGGTCGACGTCTGCCGCAAAGTAACGAACGGTCTCGTTGCCGTTGACATCCCAATACGAGACAGCAAGTCGCTCTGCCCGCACTCCATGATCTTTTTCGCCCATTGGGCCTGAGCCCACGCGGGCACCGCGAATTGCATTACTGCTAGACACGCACGTACCTTTCTTCGGGCCTGTGGCCCTCTGATGAATAAAATGAAGCCTCGCGGCTGACCCTAGACCGCAGAAAAACGCGCGAGCAGGCCGAGACCGACAATCGCGGCAAACCAGACGATCGACACCACGATAGTGATGCGGTTCAGGTTGCGCTCAGCGACGCCAGATGACCCGAGGCTCGAAGTCACTCCCCCGCCAAACATATCTGACAGCCCGCCGCCACGACCTTTATGCAGCAGAATGAAGAGGGTGAGCAGCAGACTCGTGAGCACAAGCACCACGATCAGAGCGATCTTCAAGATGAGAAGCACGAGAGCAGCCCTTTCGACATAAATAGACCAACATCAAGTATAACCGGTTGCCCCGGCTTCAGTCTCACCTACGCGCCGGTCACGTGTTTTTTGAACTGTGCAATGCGCGAGAATTCCTGTGAATCAAGGCTCGCTCCACCCACGAGGGCGCCATCAATGTTTGGTTGACGCAAGAACGCCGCAACATTTTGGCTCGTCACTGACCCGCCATAGAGAATGCGGGTGCGAGCGGCCTCGGCCTCGCCACGCAGTTCAGACAGGCGGGTGCGAAGCGCAGCACAAACTTGCTCGGCTTGTTCAGTCGTGGCAGCTTCACCACTACCGATCGCCCACACGGGCTCATATGCGAGCACCACTTCAGCGCCCTGCGGAACAAGGTGCAGCGAAGCTTCAAGTTGTTCGAGCGCCACAGCTGCGGCACCGTGTTCGGCGAGATCTTCTGCGGTTTCGCCGACACAGATCAGTGGCACCATCTCGTGGGTCGCGACTGCTTTCGCCTTTGCCGCGACCGTCTCGCTGCTTTCACCGTGGCCGTGCCGGCGTTCTGAATGCCCAACAATCACGTAGTTGACATCGAGCTTGCGAAGAAATTGCGCGGCAACATCACCGGTGTACGCGCCAGATTCATGCGGAGACACGTCTTGTGCGCCCAAACGAATCGAGAGCTTGTCTGCTGCAAGCAGCGTCTGCACCGAACGAAGATCGGTGAATGGCGCAAACACGGCGACCTCGACTGCGCCGAAGTCGTGCCTCACGTCTTTCAACGACCAGGCAAGCTTCTGCACGAGCGCAATGGCCTGCAGATGATCGAGGTTCATCTTCCAGTTGCCAGCGATCAGCGGCACGCGAGCCGTTTTGGTGTTGGGTGCTGATTGATTCTTGCTCATGACAACACCTCGAGTCCCGGCAGGCTCTTGCCTTCAAGGTATTCAAGGCTTGCACCACCGCCGGTTGAGATGTGCCCAAACTGGTCATCGGTGAAGCCAAGTGCCCGCACTGCGGCAGCGGAGTCTCCCCCGCCGACCACCGTGAAGCCTGAGGTCTCGGTGAGCGCACGCGCAACCGTGCGGGTGCCGTGTGCAAACGCAGGCATTTCGAAGACGCCCATGGGGCCGTTCCAAAATACCGTTGCCGAGTCGCGAATGGCCTGCGCGAATTCGTTCGCGCTCTCGGGCCCGATATCGAGCCCCATCGCTGCGCTCCCGAAGCTGCTCGACTCAATAGCGGTGGCTGCTACCACCTCGTGGGCAGCATCTGCTGAGAACGCCTCTGCGACCATGACGTCGGTAGGCAGCACGATGCGCACGCCGCGCCGTTCTGCTTCGTCTAGGTAGCCTCGTACGGTCTCGAGTTGTTCGCGCTCCAGCAGGCTTGAGCCGACGCTGTGCCCCTGCGCTGCCAAGAACGTAAAGAGCATGCCACCGCCAATCAGCAGCGTGTCGACGCGTTCAAGCAGATGTGAAATCACGCCCAGCTTGTCACTCACTTTTGACCCGCCGAGTACGACGGTGTAGGGGCGTTCGGGCGAGTCAGTGAGGCGTTGCAAGACACCGAGTTCGGCCTCGACCAATCGCCCGGCGGCACTCGGAAGTGCCTGTGCGAGATCGGTCACACTCGCTTGTCTGCGGTGCACCACACCAAAACCGTCGCTCACAAACGCGTCAGCACCTGCTGCGATCTGCTGGGCGAAAGCCGCTCGCTCGTCATCATCTTTACTTGTTTCTGCGGCATTGAAACGCAGATTTTCAAGCAGCACAATGTCGCCGTCGCCAAGAGAATTCCGTGCAGCAGTGGCCGTGTCTCCGACCGTCTCGCCGACAAAGCGCACCGGCATACCGAGCAGTTCGGCCATGCGAACAGCAACCGGCGCTAGCGAGTACTTGCCATCTGGGACACCCGCGGGGCGCCCCAGATGGCTCACTACCACGAGCCTGGCACCAGCCTCATGCAACTCACGGATGGTCGTCAGTGAGGCGCGAATTCGGCCATCATCAGTGATGACGCCGTCTTCGAGCGGCACATTCAGATCACATCGAATGACCACGGTCTTTGATCGCAAATCACCGAGTGATTCAAGCGTGCGCATAGCGAGGTAGGTTCCCTTCGTCGTGGCGGTGGAGTAAATTCAGACGTGAATTTAGATGAGGCCCGCGGTCTGTGTGCGTGCTGCCTCAAAGCGCTTGGCCACATCTTGCCAGTTCGCGATGTTCCAGAATGCCTTGACATAGTCGGCACGGACATTCAGGTAGTCGAGGTAGTAGGCGTGCTCCCACACATCGAGCATCAAGAGCGGAACAGTGCCAGCCGGCAAGTTGCCCTGCTGATCAAACAGCTGCACCACATTGGCACGCTGACCGAGCGCATCCCAGGCGAGCACGGCCCAACCGCTGCCCTGCACACCCATTGCGGTCGCGGTGAAATGCGCCTGGAACTTGTCAAACGAACCGAAGTACTCATCGATCGCGGCTGCCAGCTCACCCTCGGGGCGCTCGCCACCCTCAGGCGACAGGTTGTTCCAAAATACGGTGTGGTTGACATGCCCGCCAACGTTAAACGCGAGGTCTTTCTCGAGCTTGTTGACAGCGGCAAGGTTACCGGTGTCGCGTGCCTCAGCAAGCTGTTCAAGAGCCGTGTTCGCACCGGTCACATAAGCCTGGTGGTGCTTGTCGTGGTGCAGCTGCATGATCTTGCCGCTGATATGCGGTTCAAGCGCTGCATAGTCGTAGGGCAGTTCGGGCAGAGTGTATGCGGACATCAGTTTCTCCTTCAATCAACCGTTGCACAATGGCATGTTCAGTCTAGTGTTTGGGCACCCTCTTCACCCGAGCGCATCAGCCTTTCGGGTTCGTGCCCGGCTTACAGGCTGTCGAGTTCGTCAGGCAGGTTCGCATCCGTACCGGGGATTCCCTGTTGAACAGCAGATTTATCGGCCAACGCCAGCAGCCTTCGAATGCGCCCAGCTATCGCATCCTTTGTCAAGGGGGGTTCGGCCTTCGCGCCAAGTTCGTCAAGGCTGGCGTCTCGGTGGGTCAGACGCAGCTCCCCTGCATAGCGCAAGTGCTCAGGAACCTTGTCGCCAAGAATCTCAAGGGCCCGCTCGACACGGGCACAGGCCGCCACCGAGGCTTGCGCACTACGACGAAGGTTTGCGTCGTCAAAGTTCACGAGTCGATTTGCAGTGTTGCGCGTCTCACGTGCCTTGCGAAGCTCTTCCCATTTGGTCTGTGACTCGGTCGCGCCAATCAGGCCGAGCATGTGACCAATCGCTTCACCATCACGGATGAGCACCTTGTGCTGCCCGCGAATCTCGCGGCTCTTCGAGTGCACCCCGATGCGGCCCGCAGCCCCGACCAATGCCATTGCGGCTTCGTTCGTCGGGCACACGATTTCAAGACTCGCTGAGCGGCCGGGAGGGGTGACTGATCCTCGTGCAAGAAATGCACCCCGCCAAATGGCAGCCAATTCACCAGGCGACCCAGTGGTCAGTCGATTCGGTAGACCCCGAATCGGGCGACGTTTCTGGTCGAGCAAACCGAGCTGTCGGGCAAGCGTCTCACCGTCTAACACGCGAACGACGAACTGCGGCGAGCCTGGCCTCGTCGATGCAGCGGGCATCTGCTTTGCTTCTGAACGCACGCCGTAAAGCTCGGCCAGGTCTTTGCGCACCCGCTGCACGATGGCAGGCGTGTGCAGTTCGGCTTCGAGAGCGATTCGGCCCGAGATGGTGTGGAGGCCACCGGCCAGACGAAGAACTGCTGCAAGCTCTGACATGCGTTCACCTACATGTTGGGCCTGCACACGTACTAGTTCGTTCTTCACGTCAGGGGTCGAGGGCAATCGTATTCCTTTCGAATGGGGGTAAGACTCGGCAATGCAGCGAAGCTGCTCGCTACTCTCGGCCGAGATCTCGATGGCGCAGGCTCACGCTCACGCCGGGCAAAGCTGCGAGTCGGTCTGCGAGTTCACGAGCCATGGCGACCGAGCGATGCTTGCCGCCAGTGCAACCAACAGCGAGCGAGACATGTCGCTTGTTCTCGCGTTGAAAACCAGCAAACATGGGTTCAAGCGCAGCGACGTAGTTTTCGAGAAACTCCATGGCGCCCTCACGGCTCAGCACAAAGTCCTTGACCTCGGCATCGACACCTGTGAGCGCGCGTAGGTCGGTTTCCCAGAACGGGTTTGGCAGAAAGCGCATGTCAGCGATCAGATCGACATCGGTCGGTGCACCGTACTTGTACCCGAAACTCATCACTGACAGCTGCAGGCCCGGGGTATCTTCATCGCTGAAGAGTTCACGCGTCGCGGTTGAAAGCTCGTGCGGGTTATAACGAGAGGTGTCGATCACTACGTCACTCGACGCACGCAGTTCTTGCAGGCGCTCTCGCTCGAGCCGAATGCCATCGATCAGGCTGCCCGCTGATTGCTGCAGCGGATGTGGTCGGCGCACAGACTCATATCGGCGTACCAAAATATCGTCGGTGGCATCGAGAAACACCACGCGAACGGTTGCCGTTTCACGCAAGTTCTCGACGGTGTGCTGAATATCTTCAAAGAGGTCACGCCCGCGCACATCAATCACCGCGACAATGCGCGGCAGGGCTCCACCAGATCGGTCAGCCATGTCTGCGAGGGTCTTCAGCATTGCGAGCGGAAGATTGTCAACCACATACCAACCGAGGTCTTCGAGCGCGTTCGCCACCGTGCTTCGCCCGGCGCCTGACATACCGGTGACGATCAGAATCTCCTGACCCGTCGCCTGCTCGTTCACGGTGTGTCCTCTCGTTGCGCGGTGCCATCGCTCTTTGCCTCTAGCTTAGCGCCCACCCCAAGGGAGGTTGGCCGTTCGGCGGCCTCTTGCAGGTTGCGCAGCCTTTCCGAAATGAGGGTCGCAAGTTGCGGGCCGATCCCCGGCGCCGCAGCAATCTCCGCCTCGCTCGCAGCACGCACCCTGGCAACCGAACCAAAGTGCCGCAAGAGCGCCTGCACCCGCTTGGGACCCAGGCCAGCAACTTCAGAAAGCTGGCTGGTGAGCGAGGTGCTGCGACGCTGCCGCTGAAACGTCAGGGCGAAACGATGGGCCTCATCTCGAATGCGTTGCACCAGAAACAGTGCCTCGCTGCTGCGCGGCAGTATGATCGCAAAGTCGTCGTCTGGCAGCCACAATTCTTCGAGCCGCTTGGCGATGCCGACCAGTGCGATGTCGCGTATGCCGACCTCATCGAGTGCGCGAGCGGCAGCGGCGACCTGTGGCCTGCCACCGTCGATGATCAGCAATTGTGGTCGGTCACGATAGCGCCCGCTCGGCGCCTCGCCACTGTCTTCGGCCTGTCGCAGTTGCTGCGCCCGCCGCGACACCACCTGGTAAATGCTGTCGGTGTCATCTGTCGTTGCATCGATGCGATATTTTCGGTACGCACCCTTGGCTGGGAGCGCGTCTTCGAACACCACAAGCGAAGCGACGACCCCGGTGCCTTGCAAGTGTGACACGTCGATGCCCTCGATGCGCAGCGGTGGCTCAGACATGCCAAGCGCCTGCTGCAACTCAGCAAGTGCGTCGGTGCGGGCGGTAATGTCTGCGGCCCGTTTGAGTTTGTGTCGCAACAAATGTTCACCCGCGTTGAGCAGCGCGCGATCCATGAGGCGTGCCTTGTCACCTCGTTCGGGCACCTGTATGCGCACTCTGCCGCGCCGTGGTCTATTGGCACGAAGCGCGTCTTCGAGCGGTGCATGATTGTCGGGCAATATTGGCACGAGGATCTGCGGCGGCGGCTCACGCTCCCCCTCGTAGGCCGCCTGTATGACTTGCTCGAGCAGGGCGCTCGGCTGCTCGTCGAGCTCGACATCAACCACCCAGCTACGTTCGCCTCTGATGCGCCCCCCGCGAACGATGAATTGATGGGCTGCGGCCGACAGTTCGTCTACTTTGATTCCGAACACGTCGGCGTCGACGTCAAAGCTCAACGCGGCAGTGTTGCGCTCCATCACATGTTGCACCGCGTCGACCTGGTCGCGCAGCCTTGCGGCGTCTTCGTACCTGAGCTCGGATGCCGCCTCTGCCATGTCGCGCTGCAGCTTGCGCACTGCGCTATCGTCTGCCCCCGCAAGAAAGGCAACCAATTCGTCGACCCGCAGCCGATGTGCTTCGATGGTGATTTTGCCCGAGCAGGGCCCGTGACAACGACCGATTTGCCCTGCCAGGCATGGTCGTGAGCTCTGCATCGCACGCCGATAGTCTGCGTCGTTGCAAGTGCGAATTGGGTATGCCTGTTGCAGCAGACTCGCCATCTCTTTCAGCAGCCACACTTTGGGGTATGGCCCAAAGTATTTGGCCCCCCGTATTCGGTCGTTGCGGGTGATGATGAGCCTTGGCGCTTCGTCGCGCAGCGTGACAGCAAGATATGGGTAGGTTTTGTCGTCTTTAAACTGCACATTGAACGGCGGCATGAATTCCGTGATCCATGTGTGCTCAAGCACCAGCGCTTCTGTGTCGGTAGCGACCACGGTCCAATCAAGTTGGGCCGCGAGCGAGAGCATGCGCTGGGTGCGCGGTGCGATCGACCGGAGTGGTTGAAAATAGTTTGCGAGGCGGGCGCGCAAGTTTTTTGCTTTGCCGATATAGAGCACGCGGCCATGACGGTCGCTGAATCGGTAGACGCCAGGGCTCTTCGGAATTTCGCCCTGCGCCGGGCGAAACGAATCTCGGTGATCTCTAACCGACTCAGGGCTCAACGTGCCTTCGCTTTCGGGTGCTTCTTGAGCGCCTCTGCCAAAAATTGACCGGTGTGGCTGTCGCTCTGGCGAGCCAACTGTTCTGGCGTGCCGGTGGCGACAATCGTACCTCCGCCGCTGCCACCCTCAGGCCCAAGGTCGATCACCCAGTCACAGCTGCGAATCACATCGAGGTTGTGCTCAATTGTGATCACCGTGTTTCCTTTGTCGACCAGGCTATTGAGCACCAGCAACAGTTTGCGCACATCTTCAAAATGCAGGCCGGTGGTCGGTTCATCGAGCACATAAATGCTGCGCCCGTTCGAGCGTTTTTGCAGTTCCGTGGCCAGCTTCACACGCTGTGCCTCGCCGCCGCTTAATGTGGTCGCGCTCTGGCCGAGCCGCACGTACCCAAGACCAACATCGACCAGCGTCTTCAGATAGCGGTGAATCGAGCTGATCGGCTCGAAGAAGTCTGCCGCTTCAGCGATCGGCATGTCGAGCACTTCGCTGATGTTCTTGCCTTTGTAGCGCACCTGCAGGGTCTCGCGGTTGTACCGCTTGCCACCACACACCTCGCAGGCAACGTAGACATCGGGCAAGAAGTTCATCTCGATCTTGAGTGTGCCGTCGCCCGCACACGCCTCGCATCGGCCACCTTTGACGTTAAAGCTGAAGCGGCCCGCAAGATAGCCGCGGGTCTTCGCCTCGGGAGTCTCTGCAAAGAGGTTGCGGATCTTGTCGAATACGCCCGTGTAGGTGGCGGGGTTTGAGCGTGGGGTGCGCCCGATCGGCGCTTGGTCTACGTGCACGACTTTGTCGAGATGTTCGAGACCGGTCACGCGAGTGTGTTTGCCTGCTACGAGGCGGGCGCCGTTGAGTTGGTTTGCGAGCACTCGGTAGAGAATGTCGTTCACAAGGGTGCTCTTGCCGCTGCCTGAGACGCCGGTAACGGCCGTCATAACGCCGAGTGGAAACGTGGCGTCGACATTCTGCAAGTTGTTTGAGCGTGCACCAACGACCCGCAGCTCACGACCCTTCTCGCGTTTGCGACGCTTCGCGGGTGTGTCGATCGCGAGTCGGCCAGCGAGATAGCTTGCAGTGAGCGAAGCCTGCTTCTCGAGGAGTGATTGGTAATCACCGGAGTGCACGACGGTGCCACCCTCGACACCAGCGCCAGGGCCGATGTCGACGATCCAGTCGGCCGCCTCAATAGTCTCTTCGTCGTGCTCGACCACCACGAGCGTGTTGCCCAGGTCGCGCAGCTTGACGAGCGTCTCGATGAGCCGACGATTGTCGCGTTGGTGCAAGCCAATGCTCGGTTCATCAAGCACATACAGCACTCCGGTGAGCCCCGAACCGATCTGGGTGGCGAGACGAATGCGCTGAGCTTCGCCCCCGCTCAGGGTGCCCGCCGCACGCGCAAGGGTGAGGTACCCAAGGCCTACCTCAATCAAGAAGTCGAATCGCACCCGAATCTCACGCAACACTTGGGCAGCAATCTTTGCCTCACGCTCAGTGAGCACGATACCGGCGAAGTAGTGTTGGGCGTCGACCAGGCTGAACTCTGTCACGCTCGCAATCGATTCGCCGTTGACGGTTACTGCCAGCACCTCGGGCTTGAGACGTTGCCCATGACAGGCGTGACAAGGCACCTCTCGCAAGAATTCGGCCCATCGATCACGGCGGGCGTCACTTTCTGCCTCTGCATATTGGCGTTCGATGAACGGAATCACGCCTTCAAAGCCGCTCGTGTACTTCACCTCGCGGCCGAAGCGATTCTTCCATCGCACGTTGACTTTGAAATCGTTGCCGTAAAGCACTGCGCTGCGCACAGGCTCTGGCAATTCTTGCCACGGTGTCGTGAGCTTGAATTCGAGGTCATTTGCGAGCCCTCGCAGCAACTTCTCGTAGTAGTTGTAGAGGCTCTTGCCTTGGCTGGTCCACGGCACAATCACGCCCTCAGCGATGCTGAGCTCAGGGTCAGCGAGCACCAGTTCTTCATCGACCGACATGCTGGTGCCGAGGCCCGAACAGGCGCTACACGCACCGAATGGCGCATTAAACGAGAACGTTCTCGGTTCGATCTCAGTGAGTGACACGGGGTGACGATTTGGGCAACTGAGCTGCTCACTAAATGTTTGCGTGCGATCTAGCGCATCAGCGTCACGGTCAACGAAATCGATCGTGACGAGACCGCCCGCGAGCTTCAGTGCGGTCTCGAGCGAGTCAGTCAGACGCCCAAGCCCATCTGGACTCGCCACCAGCCGGTCAATGACCACCGAAATATCGTGTTTAATCTGCTTCTTCAACGTAGGAGGTGAACTGAGCTGCACCAACTCGCCATCAATAATGGCTCGTGAATACCCGCTTGCTGCGAGATCTTGCAGCAAATCAACAAACTCGCCCTTCTTCTGGCTCACCACGGGTGCGAGCACTTGATAGCGCGTGCGCTCGGGCAGCTCCATGAGCGTGTCGGCAATTTGCTGCACCGTCTGCGAGGTGATCGCTTCGCCGCAGACTGCGCAGTGGGGCACGCCAACCCTGGCCCACAAGAGCCGCATGTAGTCATAAATCTCGGTAATGGTGCCAACCGTTGACCGCGGGTTGCGGTTGGTCGATTTCTGATCAATGCTCACCGCCGGGCTGAGACCCTCAATAAAATCGACATCTGGCCGATCAACCTGGCCAAGAAACTGCCTCGCGTAGGCGCTCAGGCTTTCAACGTACCGGCGCTGTCCCTCAGCAAAGATCGTGTCGAATGCGAGGCTTGATTTACCGCTGCCAGAGAGCCCAGTGAACACCACCAACGAGTCGCGTGGTATCGATAGGTCGATATTTTGCAGATTGTGCACTCTCGCACCCTGCACTCGAATGTGTGCATGTGATGCAGATGACCTGACGGGTGGCGTAGTTTGGCTCGCAGCTTTCGAACTCACTGCACCATGCTATCGCTTTCGACTGAAAATCGAATCTATGTTCGAGTGCCGAGTTGCGCGACTTCACTCAGCGGTGGCCGGCCTCATCGATGCTGCGCAGTTCTCGTTTGAGCTCGGCAACCTCGTCGCGCAGGCGCGCCGCAAGTTCGAACTTGAGCTGCTGGGCAGCCGAGAGCATCTGATCGTTCAGCTCGGCGATCAGCTCTTCGAGTTTCGCCGCACCCTCAGCGCCGATCGCACCGGCTCGGGAGGCGGCTTTGCCCTTCGCCCGCTGCGTGAGACCGCCACCCGATTTGCGCTGCGCGTGGGCCCCCGTGCGTGAAAGCAAGTTCTCAGTATCTGCGGCTTCGCGCCCCAGCACCTCGGTGATGTCGGCGATCTTCTTGCGCAGCGGCTGCGGGTCGATGCCCCGCTCAGCGTTGTAGGCCTGTTGCTTTTCACGTCGACGTTCAGTCTCTTCAATGGCGAGTCGCATCGAGCGCGTGATCTTGTCGGCGTACATATGCACTTCGCCCGAGACATTTCGCGCGGCTCGCCCGATCGTTTGAATGAGTGAGGTGCTCGATCGCAAGAAACCTTCTTTGTCTGCGTCGAGAATCGACACAAGCGAGACCTCGGGCAGATCGAGGCCCTCACGCAACAGGTTGATGCCGACGAGCACGTCATAGACGCCTGCGCGCAGTTCGGTCAGCAGCTCGACGCGCCGCAGGGTGTCGACGTCGCTGTGCAGATAACGCACCCGCACGCCTGCCTCTTCCATAAACGTGGTCAGTTGTTCAGCCATCTTCTTCGTGAGCGTCGTGACGAGTACCCGCTCGTCACGTGCGGCACGCACACGCACCTCTTCAAGCAGGTCATCGATTTGGCCCTTCGATGGCTTCACCACAATCTTCGGGTCAATGAGACCGGTCGGGCGAATGATCTGTTCGACGATACCGTCGGCGCGATCGAGTTCATATGCCCCGGGTGTGGCAGAAAGATAGACGGTTTGGCCGATCCGCTGCTGAAATTCACCAAAGGTGAGGGGCCGATTGTCGAGGGCGCTGGGCAGCCGAAAACCGTGATCGACAAGGGTGCGCTTGCGTGAGGCATCGCCCTCGTACATGGCGCCGATCTGCGGCACCGTGACATGCGACTCGTCGATGACGACTAAAAAATCATCGGGAAAGTAGTCAAGCAAACAGTGCGGAGCCTCGCCAGGCTGCCGTCCATCGATGTGCCTTGAGTAGTTCTCGATACCTGAGCAAAACCCAATCTGTTGCATCATCTCAAGATCGAATGTTGTACGCATGCGCAAACGTTGCTCTTCGACGAGCTTGTTCTGTTGCTTCAGCTCGGTCGTTCGGGTCTCGAGCTCGTCAGTGATCGTGCGCATGGCACGGTGCATCACGTCACGACTCGCCACATAGTGTGAACCCGGGAACACCGACACTGTGTCCACCTGCTTAATCACGTCTCCGGTGAGCGTGTGGAGGTAGTAGAGCGCCTCAACCTCATCACCAAAAAACTCGATGCGAATGGCGAGTTCTTCGTACATGGGAATGATCTCAACCGTGTC
>LSQX01192033.1_pt1 | contig 13370 bp, 11 predicted proteins | sample 654561 | NCBI WGS metagenome assembly LSQX01 (sample SAMN04489861, study PRJNA283612) | anaerobic digester metagenome | isolation source: 4 biogas reactors fed with cattle manure at either 37C or 55C with and... | place: Denmark: Kongens Lyngby | collected 2014 | reverse complement strand
AAATTTTCTTTTTTTCTTCCTGAAAATGCTGAAATAATTCAGCATGTGGAAGTGTTGGATATAAATTTGGATTAAGATTTCATACAATCTCTGACACCGCTTGCAAAGCTGGTTACATTAAACGAAGCAACACAACTTATAAAAAATCGCGAAAAATTTTCTCACAAAGGAACCTATGGTCATGTGGCAGTTATCGGAGGAAGACACGGAATGATAGGTGCAGCTTATTTGACAGCAAAAGCAGCATACAGATCAGGGGGTGGAAAAGTTACTGTAGTCGTACCAAAATGTGGTTACCAAATTATCCAAACGACACTTCCTGAAGCATTGGTAATTACCGATAGTGATCAAAATGAGCATTCTAAAATAGAAGTAAAAGCGGAAGAATATTCTACAATTGCTGTGGGAATGGGAATGGGGAATTCAAAAAAATCAAGTGCTGCTTTTCTCACGTTCTTAAAAAGTTGCCGTAAACCGTTGGTAATCGATGCAGACGGTCTTAATATTTTAGCCGAACAACCCGAATTTTTAAATTTAATCCCGGAGCAGTCCATTCTCACGCCACATCCCAAAGAATTGGAACGGTTGATTGGAAAATGGAAAAATGATTTCGATAAAATTGAGAAAGTAAAAGCGTTTTCTAAAAAGTTGAATGTCATTGTCGTGTTAAAAGGAGCACATACAATGACCATTTACAAAGACAAAATTTTTATTAATTCCACAGGGAATCCCGGGATGGCAACTGCCGGATCGGGCGATGTGTTAAGCGGAATTATTGCCGGATTGTTAGCTCAAGATTACACACCTATCATTGCTGCATATCTCGGCGTTTACCTACACGGAATGGCAGGCGATATAGCAAGCGAAAAAATCGGAGAACATGCGTTAATGGCAAGTGACTTGATTGATAATTTGGGAGTGGCTTTTAAAAAAATAAAAAACCACATCATTTGAAAAACAATGTGGTTTAAGAAGGGTAATTTAAACTAAAATTAAATCATATCTTCCGGACGTACCCAACGATCAAAATCTTCTTCGGATACATATCCTAATCGCACTGCTTCTTCTTTTAAGGTAGTCCCGTTTTTATGAGCTGCATTTGCTATTTCTGCCGCTTTGTAATAACCGATTTTTGTATTTAAAGCGGTAACCAACATCAGGCTGTTATCAAGTTGTTTTTTAATAATTTCATGATTCGGTTCAATTCCTTGTGCACAATGGATATCAAAGGAAACACATGCATCTCCGAGAAGTTGTGCAGATTCAAGGAAATTAACAGCCATCATGGGTTTAAACACATTGAGTTCAAAATGCCCTTGCATGCCACCTACAGAAATGGCAACGTCATTCCCCATCACTTGTGCACAAACCATGGTGATGGCTTCCGCCTGAGTAGGATTCACTTTTCCGGGCATTATCGATGAACCCGGTTCATTTGCAGGAATGATGATTTCTCCGATTCCGCTTCGTGGACCACTTGCCAATAAACGTATGTCATTTGCTATTTTATTGATGGAAACGGCTAATTGTTTTAGCGCCCCGTGAGATTCTACAAAAGCATCATGAGCAGCAAGTGCTTCAAACTTGTTTTTTGCAGTTATAAAAGGTAAATTAGTAAACTTTGCAATGTATTCTGCAACTTTGATATCATAACCTTCCGGAGTGTTTAGTCCGGTTCCGACAGCTGTCCCTCCCAATGCCAATTCGGCCAAGTGCGGCAGGGTGTTTTTTAATGCAACAAGTCCATGTTCCAGTTGAGAGGCATACCCACTAAATTCTTGTCCTAAAGTTAGCGGAGTTGCGTCCATCAAATGCGTACGTCCGATTTTTACAACATCTTTAAATTCTTCAGCTTTGGATGCAAGTGTTTTGTGCAATTGCTCAATTCCGGGAATGGTAACTTCAATTAATTTTTTATAAGCCGCAATGTGCATTGCAGTAGGGAAGGTGTCATTGGAAGACTGAGATTTGTTGACATCGTCATTGGGTTGAATGGTTTTTTCACCTTCTCCGATTATTTTTCCGGCAAGTTGATGCGCCCGATTAGCAATAACTTCATTGACATTCATATTGCTTTGAGTACCGCTTCCTGTCTGCCATACCACCAAAGGAAATTGATCGTCGTGTTTTCCTTCAAGAATTTCATCGCAAACGGCTGCGATAGCGTCTTTTTTTTCTTTAGAAAGCACTCCTAAATCATAATTTGTGTGTGCTGCAGCTTTTTTAAGATACGCAAAACCATAGATTATTTCTAAAGGCATGGAAGCTTTGGGACCGATTTTGAAATTTTCAAGAGAACGTGTAGTTTGGGCACCCCAGAGTTTATCTGCGGGAACTTTTACTTCGCCCATAGTGTCTTTTTCTATTCTGTATTGCATAAGTTATAATATATTAGGGATTAAGTTAATATAAAGTCGTGAATTTTAAAACTGCAAAGTTAGTCAAAACCTATCACAGCACCTGCAAAGTTGTTAAATTCTTGTTTATAATTTTTTTAAATTCATTAGCTGCCAAATAAAAAAAACTTTATATTTGACAAAAAATAAATAATCTACATTCTTATGTTTACCTTCAGTGAATTTTTAGGTTTTTTACTCGTAATGATTATAGTTACTATGGGCTTCTGGTTGTTAATCTTCTTAGTAGGGTTATTGCCTTATTGGATCGGGGGCGCACTTCGGGAGCGAATGAAGGAACGTAAAGCAGAAAAAGAATTAAATTCGTAACATAATATATTTAAATTAATTTTCTTGGAAGACCACTTTCATTACTGGAAGTGGTTTTTCCATTTCATAAAGGTGTATTGAAATGCCGATAAAAAAATCCCGAGAATAAAAATTCTCGGGATTTTTTAAATTTTTAGAATTTATTTTTATCCTTCAAAACCACCGTCATCATCCATTCCGCCATTACGTTGCTGGCGCATATTTTTCTTCTGTTGATTGAATCTGTAAATAAAAGACAAAGTAAAAGTTCTGGGGCGCCATTGAAATTCACTGTCGCTGTTGAAAAAAGGAGTTTCGGTAAAACTACTTCGTTTTCTGGTGTTCAATAAATCACTGACATTAAAAGTAAGCGTGGCATTGTCATTAAACATTTCCTTGCTCACAGCCATATCAATGGAAGCCATTCCTTTTGTCCGTGTTTGCGCATTGGTTCGAGGACCGCGATAAAAAGCATTGGTTTGCCATTCGATTTTGGTCGGCAATTTTATTTTGGAACTAAACCGACCAAAATAACTGCTATTTTCTACACCGTAATTAATATTGTTGTGAATTCCATCAGTTTTAAAAAGAAAATAATTAAAACTTCCGTTTAACGATATCCATCGAGCGGGATAGTACATAAGCCCAACTTCAAATCCGTAACGTTGGTTTGTCGATAAATTGATAGGAAGTGTCCGAATCACATTTACTCCGTTGTCCGTAACTTCTCCTGTTTCTTCCTGAACTCTTTCAAAAGCATCGGTTTCATGTTGATAATACACAGAAGTTGTCAGCGTTAATTTCTCCCATCTTTTCATATAACCAAGATCAAAAGCATCGGAATAAGCAGGGTCTAAATCCGGATTTCCTTGGAAAATATTCGCTTCGCTTGAGCGCGACGGGAAAGGGTTTAAATACCATCGCCACGGACGGTTAATTCTTCGATTGTACCCTAAAGTTATGTTTTCGCGGTGTCCCAATTCATAAGTTAAATTTACTGTAGGAAACAATCCGGTATATTCTTTGTCGAAATTCATATTTATCGGAGCGTCTTCAACCACATTTTCGGCATCCAAATTTCCTTTTGCAATAGTGTGTTCTAACCTCAGTCCAAGTAAGAATGAAAAACTTCCAAATTTGTTCCCGTATTGCGTATAAAGAGCGTTTACATTTTGCTCATAGGTAAACAGGTTGGAAATGCTGTCGTTTAAATAATAATTTCCACTGGTTCCGATTTCTTCAAAGAGTTTGTAATCAGTTTCATTTTTATTAAAATCGCCACGGTATCCGGCTTCAAATTGAGCATTCTCACCAATAGGCAGCACATAATCCACTTGAGCCAAATAATTTTGTCTTTTGAATCTTTCGTCAATTTCTTCGGATGGCAGTCGAGAAGGTGCAGGCAGTGTTATTTCATCAGAAATTATAGAAAATTCATCGCTTCGGCTTCTTTCATATTGAAGGTCAGCAGTTAATTTATGATTGCCTTCTTCATCAAATTTATTTTCATAATTTAAAGCTGCCTGAAAATTGTAATTGTCATCTTTTTCATCTTCAAACCGAACATTGCGTTCTTCCAAATTTCCATTTCTATAGTTTAAAACCTCATTGGTTGTTTCGTCGTGATTTCGTCCCAAGCGGTAAAAAGTACTCGCTGTAATTGAAGAGCGCTCGTTGATAAAATACTCGATTCCCAAGTTTGTGTTGAACCCTTGTCGCAATCTGTCGTTTTGACGATCCTCAATAACACGGTCAAAATTTGGATCGATAGTGATTGGATTTCCTAAAGAATCGGTTGTTGTTCTCGAAAAGTAATTATTGTCAAAATATCCGGTTCCCGGTCTGTTATTATAATAGTAGCCGGTGGTATTAAAAATATTAAATTTTCGAGTTCGCAAATTAATATTTCCCGTTACATTACTTCCCAAAGGGCTGCTGATGCTTCCGCTGATAGAACCATTTAATCCCAATGTTTTTTCTTTTTTGAGGATAATGTTTAAAATTCCGGCAGTTCCTTCGGCATCATATCTTGCTGATGGAGAAGTGATTACTTCCACACGCTCGATAGCCTCAGCAGGCAGTTGACGCAAAGCATCTGTCCCGCCAAATCCGGCGATTGCAGAAGGTTTTCCATTTATTAATATTTTTACATTGTCACTACCTCTCAATGCAATACTTCCGTCAACATCAACCGTAACCGAAGGCACATTATTAAGTGCATCACTAACAGTAGCGCCTCCAGCAGTGAGATCCTGTCCGATATTATAGATTTTCTTGTCAAGTCTTACTTGAACTTCTGTAGTTTCTGCACGAATCACAACTTCATTTAAAACAGCTGCATCCATTTCAAGATAAATGGTAGGGTAGGTGATATCAGCGGTAATATTTTGATTTTCTAACGTTTGAGTTTGGTATGATATAAATTCAATTTTAATATCATAAGTTCCTCTTGGAACGTCAATTAAAAATGTTCCGTTTTGGTCGGTGACGCCGCCGGTTACAATTTCTCCTTGTGAATTTGTAAATGATATTGTTGCATATTCTAAAGGATAGTTGCTTCCTTCTTCTAAAACAGTTCCACGAACCGTAACATTGCCAAATGATTGTGAAATTGCGCTAGTACACGCGAAGAGCAAGAGGACTGAAAATATAAATCTCATGAAGTTATTTAAATAAGTTTTACCTTAGTTGAAATTATTAGACTTGTCAATGATATAAATAGTTTAAAAGGAACACTCTCAAAATTCTGTTAAGATTATTCCTTGATAAAAAGCAATTGGTTCACTATAAAATATCAATGATTTTTTGGGGAGGTCGTCCAATAATTGCTTTCGAGTTTTTCACCACAATCGGACGTTCTATTAATTTGGGAAAAGCAATCATAGCTTCAATAAGTTCGTCATCGGAGAGGTTTTTATCTTTGAAATTTTCTTTCCATTCAGCTTCTTGTGTCCGAATTAATTCTATAGGTTTTATCTTTAACAATGAAATTAAATTTCGAAGTTCGTCGGTGGTAGGGGGTGTTTTTAAATAATGAATCACATTGACTTCTTCTCCTTTTTCATTAAGAATTTCCAGAGCTTCTCGTGATTTGCTGCAGCGCGGATTGTGATATAGGGTTGTCATGATTTATGAGTTTAAAATTTAAAAACCTTCTTTTTTGGGTTTCTGTCCGGTCATCATTAAATAAGATTTGAGAAATGCATCAATTTCTCCGTCTAAAACATCATCCGTATTGGTAGATTCTTCGTTTGTGCGAACGTCTTTAACTAATTTATAAGGGTGCAATACGTAATTTCGGATTTGTGAACCCCATTCGATTGCCATTTTATTTTCCTCAATTTCAGCACGTTGTGCCATTCTTTTTCGCAATTCTATTTCATACAATTGAGATTTCAACATCTGCATTGCTTTTTCCCGATTGTCAAGTTGACTACGGGTTTCACTGTTGTGAATAATTATTCCGGTAGGGTGGTGGGTTAAAATCGCTTTGGTTTCTACTTTGTTCACATTTTGTCCGCCGGCACCGCTACTTCGGGCAAAATCCCAGGAAATATCTGCGGGATTAATTTCGATTTCAATAGACTCATCCACCAATGGATAGACATAAACACTTACAAAACTCGTATGACGTTTAGCGTTGCTGTCAAACGGAGAAATTCTTACCAATCGGTGCACTCCGTTTTCTCCTTTTAACCAACCAAAAGCATATTCACCATCTATTTCTAAAGTAACCGTTTTAACACCGGCTACATCGCCTTCTTGATAGTTTAATTGTGTTACTGTATAGCCGTGTTTTTCTGCCCACATAATGTACATACGCATGAGCATACTCGCCCAATCACAACTCTCTGTTCCACCGGCACCGGCTGTAATTTGAATCACTGCGCTCAAATCGTCACCTTCGGAGTTAAGCATGTTTCGAAATTCTAAAGCTTCAATAACCGCTTGTGCTTTTTCTAAGGTGTTTTCTAATTGTTCTTCGGTGGCTTCTCCTTCATCAATAAATTCTGCAAGTATCTCGGCTTCTTCCATAAGAGCAACAGCCGATTCAAATTCCGTGACCCATTTTTTTTTGGTTCGTAATTCTTTCATAAATGCTTCAGCAGCATTGGAAACATTCCAAAAATTGGGATCAAAAGTTTTCTCTTCATCGTTGGTAATTTCAATTTTTTTACCTTCAATGTCAAAGATAGCGCCTCAAAGCATCTAACCGCACTTTAAGGTCTTTCATTAGGTCTGATGATGTCATAATCTGTTATTCTAATTAGAAAAATTAATCAAAAACGATAAGAATGCAAAAATACTACTAACTTCGTGAGCAGGAAAATAAATATCGGGGGTAATTTATTTTATATTTGAGATTATAAACATGATTAACACTTTTCATTGGAACTAACAGCACTTTATACCGACCTCTATCAATTGACAATGGCACAGGTTTATTTTGATAAAAAATCTGACACCCGCGCTGTTTTTGATTACTACTACAGAACCAACCCATTTAAAGGAGGATATATTGTTTTTGCAGGTTTGGAGGATATTCTTAAGATTATTGATGAATACCGTTTCACGGATTCGGATCTTGAATATTTGTCTGCATACAATTTTAGTAAAGATTTTCTCGACTATTTAAAAACTTTCAAATTTAACGGCAACATTTTTTCAGTTAGGGAAGGGGATGTCGTATTTCCCAATTGTCCGATTTTGCAGGTTGAAGCAAATATCATCGAAGCACAAATTATTGAAACGGTTCTCTTGAACATTTTAAATTTTCAATCGCTTATTGCAACAAAAGCCAGCAGAATCAGACATAGTGCACCCAATGAGATTTTACTTGAAATGGGACTCCGACGGTCGCAAGCAACCGGCGGATATTATGCCACACGTGCTGCTATTATAGGCGGATTTGACAGTACTAGCAATGTGTTGGCTGCAAAGGATTTTAACATTCCGTGTTCGGGAACAATGGCGCATTCTTTTATTCAAACGTATCAAAGCGAGCTTGAAGCATTTCGTGATTTCGCTAAAATCAGACCCAAAGATTGTGTTTTATTGGTCGACACGTACAACACTTTAAAAAGTGGAATTCCCAATGCAATTACAGTGGCGAAAGAAATGGAAAATCAGGGCGAAAAATTAATGGGCGTTCGCTTAGACAGTGGCGATTTGGCTTATCTTGCTAAAAAAAGCAGGAAAATGTTGGATCAAGCGAATTTAAATTATGTAAAAATTGTCGCATCCAATCAATTGGATGAATATGTAATTAAAAGTTTAAAAGAACAACAAGCTCCTATCGATATTTATGGCGTAGGAACAAATTTGGTTACCGGGCATCCCAATGCCGCGCTTGGAGGCATTTATAAACTTTCAGAATTTAATGGTGAACCGCGAATGAAACTTTCTGAAAGCATAGAAAAAATTTCTATTCCTCATCAAAAACAAGTGTATCGCATGATATCAGCTGACGGGAAGTTTTATGGTGCAGATGCCATTTCAAAAGCAGATGAAACTACCTTGTCTGTGATGGAGCATCCATTTGATGACAGAAAGCGATTAAAGTTGGATAACTTTACGCATGAACCTTTACTGACTCAAATTGTATCCAATGGAGAAAGAATAACATCTCCATATAATCTGCATGAAATCGTTGCTTATTCCAAAAAGCGATTGGAAAAATTACCCGAAGAATTCAAACGTTTTCACAATCCGCATATTTACAAAGTAGGATTGAGTGAAAAGTTAAAAAGGATTCAGAAAGACATTATCACAGCACATCAATAAAAATTAAAATGAAAACATTAATTATAATAGACGTTCAGAATGACTTTATTCCCGGAGGATCGTTGGCAGTTCCTGAAGGTGATAAAATCATACCGCTCATTAATTCGATTCAAGATAAATTTGATTTGGTGGTTGCTTCTCAAGATTGGCATCCTGAAGATCACATTAGTTTTGCGTCGAACAATCCGGGAAAAAAGATTTTCGATCAAATTCAAGTTCACGGACAACAACAAACGTTATGGCCAAATCACTGTGTTCAAGAAAGCAAAGGTGCTGAATTTCATCCGCAATTAAATACCCGCAGAATAGAAGCCATATTCAGAAAAGGAACCGATAAAAACATCGACAGTTACAGCGTTTTTTACGACAACGGACATTTAAAATCAACCGGATTGACAGGATATTTAAAAGCCCAAGGTGCATCACAACTTTATATGTGCGGATTGGCTTCGGATTTTTGTGTTTATTATTCTTTGATGGATGCGTTTAAAGAAGGATTTGCTTGTTTTTTCATAGAAGATGCTTCCAGACCTATCAATTCCGAGCAATTAGAAAAACAAAAAGAAGAAATGAGGTATCATGGAATACAAATAATTTCAGCTTCCGATATTGAATAAAAAAAATCCCGAGTTTACGAACCCGGGATTTTTCGATAGCAATTTCAAATGCTTTTATTAAGATTTGACGCTATCAACTTTTTTCTCAGCCTGATTTTTATATTCTTTGGCTTTGTCTGCAGCTTTTGACTTTACATCATTATACTTGTCTGAAGCTTTGTCTTTGATTTCGTCATACTTATCGGAAATCTTTCCTTCCATTTGTTTTGCTTTGTTTTTTAAGCGCTGACCGGTAGCGTTTACTTTGTCTTTTAGCTCTTGTCTTTCCTCGGGAGACAGACTTCTATACTTCCAATAAGCATAAGCACCTGCTGCAGCTAATCCTAAACCTGCTAATAATCCAACTCGTTTTTTCATAAATTTGTTTGTTTTATGTTTTTCTTGTTTTGATGTAAATATAAAGGGAAAACGCAAAATATAACACTCATTAAACGCACTTTAATACATATTTAGCATAGTATTTAAAAAAATCATAAATCTGGCGTTTGGATCAAATGCTAATTAGCCAACAAAAGTTCGTCAGGCGCCTAAAAAGTGCGTATTTTTGCATCCCACAAAAAAATTTTAAGAAGGAGAATTCCAAATGATTGATGATTTAGAACTATTACGATCTGTTCAAGATAAAAAAACTGATAAAGAATTATACGATTATCAAAAAGGAGCGATTGAACAGATTTTTGAGAAATTTAAAACTGCTCCGGAAGATTATCACTTGTTGTACCAATTACCGACAGGAGGGGGGAAGACTGTAATTTTTTCTGAAATTGTCAGGCAATATCTCAAAATCCACAAAAAAAAGGTGTTGGTGATGACCCATCGCATTGAGTTATGCCGTCAGACTTCGGAAATGCTCACAAGTTTCGGAGTGGTGAACAAAGTGGTAAACAGCACAGCAAACCTTTCAGACCAGAATGAATACAGCTGTTTTGTTGCGATGGTTGAGACTTTAAACAACCGTTTAAATGACGATAAATTAGATATTTCTGACGTTGGTTTGGTAATTATTGACGAAGCGCATTACAATTCGTTTACCAAGCTGTTCAAGTTTTTTGAAAGTTCATTTATCCTTGGTGTTACGGCAACACCTTTAAGTTCCAATCGAAATTTGCCGATGAAAGACAATTACGACGAATTAATTGTCGGAGAAAGCATTCGTTCGTTGATTGACAATGAGTTTTTGGCCGAAATTGAAATGATTCATTACAACTTGGGACTTACATCATTAGAAATCGGACCCCACGGCGATTATACCGTCAAATCATCAGATGATTTATATTCCGGAACCGGAATGTTAGACAAGTTGATTTCTGCTTATTTAAGTCATGCGAAGGGTTCCAAAACTTTGATTTTCAACAACGGTATCAATACATCGATTCAAGTGTATTACCATTTGCGCGCTGCCGGTTTGCCGATTAAACATTTGGACAACACTGCGACGAAAAGTCAACGTAAAGAAATTTTGGAATGGTTTAGGACCACTCCTGATGCCATTTTGACATCGGTCAGTATTCTGACTACAGGATTTGATGAGCCAACCATTGATACGATTATACTCAATCGTGCAACGCGTTCTCTGACGCTGTATTTTCAAATGATAGGAAGAGGTTCTCGAATCTTGAACAACAAATCTAGTTTTAAAGTCATTGATTTGGGGAATAACTATCAGCGTTTCGGTTCGTGGGATGCACCTATTGATTGGCAGTCAATTTTCCGATATCCGGATTATTATTTGGACAGATTGTTGAGCGATGAGGAATTGGAAAGCAATTTTGAATATGAAATGGAACCCGAAGTTCGGGAAAAATTTCAAAATTCCGATTCGATTCATTTTAATATGAAAGACGCTTATGAAAAAGCTCAAAAAGCCGGAGAATCCACCAAAGTAATTTTAGAACGTTCCATTGAACAGCATTCCAAAATTTGTATAGAAAATAGTGAGGATGTTTACGATGCATTAAATTTGGTGAAACTTTTAGATGAAGAAATAGACGACCGCATTGATAAATACTGTAAATGCATCAGTAAAAGCACACATAACTTTAGGAGTTGGCTTCGCGATGATTACAAACAAAAATTACGTAATTACCTGCGTCAGAACTTTGATGAAATTTTCGAGGAAATTCACGGTTATCCGCCTGAGGAATAATCAAGGGAAATTCGTTGAAGTTAATTTAGAATATTGAATTTTCGCATCGATTATTAAAGTTGCGACTATTGTCATGTTCTCCAATTCAACCGTTTCAAGATTTTTTATATTCGACGAAGCAAGGAGTTTGGTTTCTTCATAAATTTCAGTAATTCTTTCTTTGGCAAAATCTAAAGGAAGTTGATTTAAGAAACCTTGCGTAATTATTTTTTGTAATTTTTGCCGTATTTCAGTTGCTTGTAAATTGTTATTATTCGTAGAAATTTGAAAGGAGGGAAGGGGGTGATTTTCAATTTTTGGCGACGTAAATATTTCATTGTTATCAACTAAGTATTCTGAGCATTGATGTGCATAAACCAACGCTTCCAACAAGGAATTTGATGCCAATCGGTTGTTGCCGTGCAAACCTGTATAAGAACATTCACCAATGGCAAACAATCTCGGAACGGTTGTCTGAGAATTTTTATCGACAACAATGCCTCCACATTGATAGTGGGCAACAGGAAATATTGGAATTAAATCTGTTTTGGGAGATAATCCAATATTATTGCAATAAGCAACTATCGTGGGAAAATGATTATTAAATTCATTCTCGTCGAGATGCCTGCAATCTAAATAAACAAACTCTGTCCCGTTTTTTTTCATTTCAGTTTCAATGGCTTCTGAAACGATATCACGTGTGGCAAGTTCTCCGCGAACATCATGTTTAAAAACAAAACGCTCACCTTTCTGATTGATTATATAAGCTCCAAAACCTCTAACGGCTTCCGAAATTAGAAAATATTGATTTTTGTTTTTTTCGTAAAGTGCAGTAGGATGGAACTGTATATTGTGCATATCTTGAATTTCAGCTCCTATTTTATGTGCCATTGCCAGACCGTCACCGGTTGCAATTTCCGGATTTGTAGTTCGCTTGAAAACTTGACCACATCCTCCGGTACATAAAACTGTCACGTTTGAGAAAATAAAATCGGTTGTTTTACTTTTTCTATCGTAATAAAAAACTCCTATACAGTTCTTGTTATTTTGAGTTAAATTAAGAACAGCGGTATTTTCATTGAGTGAAATGTTTGGAAAATCTTTTAATTTTTGGAGCAGTTTTCTTTCTATTTCTAATCCTGAGATGTCTTTATGATGAAGAATTCGATGCTGGGAATGTCCGCCTTCAAGTCCTAAATTCCATGTGCCATCCGGATTTTTATCAAAATCGATATTAAATCTTATAAGTTCTTCGAGTCTTTCAGGAGCTTGTTTAATTACCATCTCAACAACTTCCAGCTTGTTGGTATATTTTCCTGCTCGGAGTGTATCCTCAATATGATTGGTAAAATCATCTTTTATAAAATCAGTTACAATGGCAATCCCTCCTTGAGCATATCGGGTGCTGTTATTGTCCTTGGAAGATTTTGTAAGGATTAGAATAGATTTATTCGGACATTTAATTGCCGTTTTAATGGCAAAAAATAATGCCGATATTCCGGAACCGATTATTAATATATCAACTGATTTTGTCATTTTAAAAAAGCAGCACAGTTAAGAAAGTTGCAGCATTTGATTTATAGGATGTAGTGCTTTTTCCATAATATCTTTTTCCAAAGTTATTTCCGGAGATTCATCTCGCAAACAGTGATAGAGTTTCTCTAAAGTGTTTAGTTTCATAAATGCACATTCACTGCAAGCACACGTATTGTCTTCATCAGCCGGTGCTGCTATTAATTTTTTGTCGGGATTTTCTGCAATCATTTTATGGAGGATGCCCGCTTCGGTAGCAATGATAAATGTATGATGGTTGTGATTTTTTACATAATTTCGAATAGCAGAAGTCGAGCCGATAAAATGTGCAATTTTAAGAATATGAGCTTCAGATTCAGGGTGTGCTGCAATCATGGCATCGGGAAATTTTTTTAATAAATCCAGAATTTTTTCAATAGAAAATGCTTCATGAACAACGCAAACTCCGTCCCAAAGTACCATATCTCGACCGGTTTCTTTTATCAGGTATTTTCCCAAATTTTGATCGGGAGCAAAAATAATAGGTTGATTTTTTGGAATGGAATCGATAATTCTTTTAGCGTTTGAAGAAGTACAAACAACATCGCTTAAAGTCTTGATTTCGGC
>LSQX01111410.1_pt1 | contig 13370 bp, 14 predicted proteins | sample 654561 | NCBI WGS metagenome assembly LSQX01 (sample SAMN04489861, study PRJNA283612) | anaerobic digester metagenome | isolation source: 4 biogas reactors fed with cattle manure at either 37C or 55C with and... | place: Denmark: Kongens Lyngby | collected 2014 | reverse complement strand
TTCCTCCTAAACGCCGTACCTGGCCGATGAGAATTGGAGCTCTAGTGCTATTGGTAGCCTTTGTGGCTTTTGCATTTGCCTGGCTACCCAGAATTTTGCCTCCTCATCTGGATTTCTTGCATCAGAATCAGGAGTTATCACAGGATCAACTAGTAATAAGCAGCCGCCCGGCGGTAGTAGGTATCCAGGTGGCGAAAACCGATGGAATAGTCGGCTCTGCCAGCTATGGGACCGGTTTTAATGTTGATCCCCAAGGATTGATAATTACCAACCGCCATGTAGTGGAAGAGGCTCAGTCAGTGCAGATCACTTTTTATGAAAATAAAGAGATCATCAGTGATGCAATTGAAATTGTAGAAGGAGTAGACCTGGCCATTATCAGGTTAGAGGATAACGATCTACCCTCCCTGCCCTTAAGCGATCAGCTAGTAGCAACTGGTGATACGGTGACTATCATTGGCAACCCACGGGGGGTTTCCCGGGTCGCCATACGAGGCACGGTAGAGGGCTACTACCAGGGTAGCGATGCTGCTCCCGTGGTGTTCAGCATCGAAGCACCCATTGAACCAGGCAGCAGCGGAAGTCCGGTTTTGAATGAACAAGGTCAGGTAGTCGGAATCGTTTACGCCCTGCAAACACCAAACTCTACTAGTAATGCATCAAAACTAGCTCTGGCCATTCCCATAACCTACCTTCCCTGAGTCATATCACCTTACTTTCAACCAAGCGCCCCTAAATTGCCATACTATTTGTAAAATTAGCACATTTTGGTTGACCTCGCTTATTTATTTGTTAAGATAGTAAATAGGAATTCCTTATTATGGTTTAGGAGGTAGATTTATGTCTGACCCCAATGTTGTCACTCAGACTCCCCCCCAGCCTGATGCTGATGCTATGGCCGCTATTATGGCCAAAATAGCACGTGTTCAGAGAATTCTCGGCTTCCTGGCTTACGTTCAGCTGTTGTTGGCCCTGTTTTTCCTGGCCTCTCCTTTTCTGCCGGGCGCCCTTAGTGTATCAGCTTACGGCTCCGGGTTCATGCTAGTAGCCCCCTTCTTATTGGGCCTAGCTTACGCAGCCAATTTTGCCAAAAAGGATCTTACCTTTGCTAAAGTAGCTCTCCGCAATACAGCCATCTCGCAGATAGGCCTTCTGCTTATTGCCTTGTACGGTTATCTCATTGCTCCTTCTATGGTGATCCTCATCATTGCCGCTATCGCTCTTATCCTGGGTGGCCTTCCCTTGATCGTCATTTATCAGGCTTCCAAACAATAGTACCGTTATATAAGTAGGCTCGAGCTAAGGTTCGAGCCTTTATTTTGGCTGGCTGTAAATGCTTTTATCTAAACAGATGGGTTATTATGTTAGTAGTACTGCCGTAACATTGATATTATAAATAAGTAAGCCTAGTATTCTAAAGGAGGATTAGCGGGTTGACGCTAAACGAGAAGCATATCAAAGGATTGATAAAACTGGTAAACCAAAGCCCGTTTTTTCAACTGCTTTCCATGACCATCGAAGATATGGGAGTGGGCTTTTCACACCTGCAAATAGAGCTGGATCACAAGCACCTGTCACCCTACCTAGCCATACAAGGAGGAGTATATTCAGCTCTGATCGATGCGGCCGCTTACTGGGCTGTTTACGCAGAACTTCCTGAAGAAGCCGGGTTGATAACTATGGATGTCAATGTAAATAATTTAGCCTCTATCAAGGAAGGCACTATTCGGGCCAGCGGCAGACGTCTAAAGATAGGCCGTTCTATATGTCTGGCTGATGTCATCGTTGAAGATAACCATGGCCGAATACTGTCGCAGGGCACCTCTAAATTGCTGGTTACGCAAGGATTACAGCCCACTGCCCAGATCGCTCAACTAGCCGGAACCAGTCTGCCACCGAAGTTTCTATAACCGCCTCCAACCACATCACATCGCTGGCTTCTTGTCGCTATCCATCCCGTGCAACCCACCGATAGCATAGGCCGTCTCTGGCTGTAATTTTTTTCTGACTGTCACGCAGTTTAACCCCATCAAAACAAAAAATGCAAAAAACAGTTGCTGCTCTATTGACTTGTCGGTATATTAGGAGCAGAGAAACTTTTCGAATCGGAATTTTAAGGGGGGAAGTAATTGGGCTGTATCCATGGTCGTATCTACAGATCGCTGTATTTGCAGCAGTCTAAGACTCAAGTCAATTAAGGAGGTCTACATAATATGGAATATAAACTGTTGAAACTAGAAAAGAAGGAAGGGGTAGGCATCGTTCTATTTGACAATGCCGAGCAGATGAACCCTACCAACCCCGTTACGGTAGCAGAACTAACTGGTGCTTTTACCGAATTTAATAATGACCCCGAGGTGAAAGCTGTCATTATTACTGGCGGTGATAAAATCTTTGCCGCTGGTGGTGATATTCCTTATATGGCCGAAGCCAGCGTGCAGGACATGGAAGAATTCATCAGCAACGCTCAGTTCATGGTCGGGCTTATTACCTCTTCACCCAAACCTTATATTGCCGCTATTGCCGGACCGGCGCTGGGTGGTGGCACGGAGATCTCCATAGCTTGTGACATCCGCATAGCAGCCGATAATGCTTTATTCGGACAGCCGGAGATAAATCTGGCCATTGTCCCTGGTTGCGGAGGAACGCAACGTCTGGGACGGGCTATTGGCTGGAGCCGGGCTAGGTATCTGGTCTTGACCGGCGAGATCATTGATGCCCAGACCGCTTTAAGTATCGGTTTAGTTAACAAAGTGGTGCCGGTAGCCGAGCTGCAGGAAACCGCTTTCAAGCTAGCCAGATCACTGGGCCGTAAGAGTCCGGCTGCCCTGCGTACAGCCAAGGAAGCCATGAATTATGCCGAGAATAGTTCTCTAACAGCAGGTCTGGAGCATGAACAAAAAGTCTGGTCCCTGCTCTTTGCCGGTACTGATCAAACCGAAGGCATGAAAGCATTTCTGGAGAAAAGAAGGCCGCAGTATACTGGTAAATAGAACTCTCTAACCCAACAAAAAGCACGGGGCGATGTGTGCATCGCCCCCTAGTATCGATTGCATCAAGTAGGAAGCAGGATAGTTAGTCCTGCTTCCTTGCTCTTACAGAACGGACCGTACTTTTTCCCTACCCGGCTCCTGAAACCTCTATTTCGAACTACTACTCTGGGTAGTTTGAAAACGATCCAACATTATAACTGCATAAGTTACTGATTTTTATGTCTTGAAAGTACTGCTTCGCATTAGCATGTGCCTCGCCAACGTAGGGGAAGACGCCCACATCATCCCGCTTTCCTAGGAGTGTCTAGGCCAGGGCTCCTCCGTCCACCACTATGGTTGCGCCGGTGGTGTACGAGGACGCGTCTGATGCCAGGTAAAGTACCGCACCGCACATCTCGTCCGGCTGGGCCGCCCGATGAAGCGGTATCTGCGGTAGCAATACTCTCTCCATCAAATCATCGTTTTCAACCATTACCGATGCGAATTTGGTATCCGTAAGTCCGGGAAGGAGTGCGTTTACCCTAATCTTTTCATGGGCCAGCTCTTTGGCAAAGGATTTTGTCGTGGCAATAACCCCCGCCTTGGTGATTGAGTAAACTCCCTGCATCTGGGCAGGCCTTATGCCATTGATGGATGCCACATTGATTATTGAGCCGCCGCCGTTTTTTATCATCAGCTTGGCTCCATGCTGGCACATAAAAAAGTTGCCTTTCAGGTTAACGTCCATGGTCTTGTTCCATACATCCTCAGACGCGTCGATAACTCCTCCGAAGTAGAAGTTCATAGCCGCGTTGTTCACCAGAATATCAAGTCGACCATAGGTTGACTCAACAAATTTAAACAGATCCTCGATCTCGGCCACTACCCCATTGTGACAGGCCTTGGAAACGGCCTTGCCACCCGCGGCCTTGATTGCTTCCTCGACTTCTATCAGACCTTCCAGGGTCTTGTTGGTGATGATCACCTCGGCTCCATACTCGGCCAAGGCCTTAGCTATGCTTGCGCCAATACCGCGGCTTGCGCCGGTTACTACTGCCACTTTCCCTTCTAAGCTGAAATCTACTATCATGTAACTCCCCCCTTTATTCTACACTCTTAATAACCTGCGGCTCTGTAACAGCTGGCTGCGTATAATCATAGAACCCTTTTTTAGTCTTTTTGCCAAGATGACCCTTTTCTACGTAACTGCGGATGAACTGCGCATGCTTACGTATGTGTTTGTCATTGTTCTTCTCAGCCAGGTACTCAGTCACACTTAGCATTGTGTCCAGACCTATACCATCCATTAGCGCGAACGGTCCGGCCGTCATATGCGTGATTCCCATCCATGCTTTGTCAATGTCCTCTATTGAAGCGACGTTTTTGGTCTTCAGTGCAAGCGCGGCGCTCAATAAGGCACCCAGCATATAGTTGAACACATAGCCCGAATGCTCCTTCTCCATCATAATCGGAAGCTGGCCTGTTTTAAGTGCGAAATCTTTGACAAGCTGTATGGATTCCTGCGAGGTGCCGGGGTGAGGCATGATGTCTACTACGTTGGTCACGTTTACGTCGTGATAATGAAGGGCTAGAAACTTCTCAGGGCGGCCAGTGGCCTCTGCAAACATTGAAGGCATAAAAGTCGATGTGTTGGTGGTGAATATCGTGCGTTGGGGACAGAGCTGATTGAACTGTGAGTATATCTTCACTTTGAGATCCGGCTTTTCCGGTACCGATTCGCTGATTATGTCAGCATCTTGAGCCGCGTATTCAGGATCGGTAGTCATGGATATGTGTTGCAGAGCTACATCGGCCTGCTCCTGCGTGCATTTTCCCAGCAGGACAAATCCACTTAGAATCTTCTGAATCCTCTCCATCGCTATGGTAAACGCATCTTCATTTATATCATAAATAACAACGTCATAACCTGCGAGAGAACACGGAACACTGATCTGCTGCCCCATTGTGCCTGCGCCGAGCAGCAATACCTTTCTCACGTCATCGATATTCATACCCGTCCTCCTTGTTATGTTCTTAGAGATCCGATTTTTCAATGACCTGTAGTGCGGCGGCTTCCAATATCCGGATCGCACCGATGAGCACCCCAAACCTTTCGTCTTTGGTCTGCCCGTGGTAAAACCGATAGTATATCTGCTGCGCAATAACTGCCAGCCTGAACAGTCCAAAGCAATAGTAAAAATCGAAGTTATCTGTTTGAATCCCCCTTAGTTCACTATAGAGAGCAATTTGTTCTTTCCTGGTAAGCATGCCTTCAAGGTGGGTCGGCATCTGGCGGATTGCCTGCAGTATTTCCGGGTCATCTTTCTCCACCCAGTATCCCAAGGAAGAACCCAAATCCATTAAGGGGTCACCGAGGGTTGCCATCTCCCAGTCGAGAATGCCGATGATCTCAGTGGGATAGGATGGATTAAGTACTGCGTTGTCGAATTTGAAATCGTTATGTATAATACCCACTATCCCTGACTCTCCAGGCATCTTGTCGTGCAGCCACTGCATTACCTTTTCAAAGTCCGGGGCATCAGGAGTCCTGGCGTCCCTGTATCTGCTACTCCAGCCCTCTACCTGACGTTTTACATAACCCTCGGGTCTGCCAAAATCCGCCAGCCCCGCCTGCACGTAGTCTACCGAATGTAACTGGCACTGTACCTTTATGAGGTTTTCACTGAGGGTACGGGCCTCTTGGGGGTTTAGTTGCATTCCCTTGGGAAGGTCTCTTCGCAGTATAATGCCCGGAATGCGTTCCATCACATAAAACGGGCATCCCATAACAGCCTCGTCCTCCGTATATACCAGTGGCTGCGGGCAATAGGGAAATACCGGCTTCAGCGCGCTGAGTATCCTATACTCGCGCCCCATGTCGTGAGCGGTCTTGGCCTTTCTGCCGAATGGCGGCCGGCGCAACACCATTTCCCGCTCCCCAACCTTTACCAAATAAGTCAGGTTGGAGAACCCGCTGGGAAACTGCTTTATCTCCATTTCACCTTTGAGACCGGGTACACTATCTTGCAGAAATTCCTGCACCTTTTTAGCGTCAAGTTCCTCGCCGCTTCTTATCGACGTTGCGCGATCATTCACAGCACTCATAGCACCCCTCCTTAGATTTAAATAAGCAGTATGGACTCTGCCACATGGATCACAAAGTCGGCATACTCATCCACGGATACTTTGCGGTTCCTATACTTCCATCTTTTGAGGTACCAGTCCTGCAGCATCGCCTTGATAGCTGCCGCAACCAGCACCACGTTCTCATCCTTAAACACCTTGGCCTTGATGCCTTCATTAATTATGTCAATGAATAACTTTTCGGTCTGAAGCTCGCTCTGGATAGCCAGCTTCTGCTCATTTTTCGGCAGGTTCCGGGCCTCGATGTAGGTGAAGTAGAACCAGTTGCGCATGGCTTCGGAAAGGTAAATGTGTGACTTGATTGCCATCCTCAGCTTCCCTACTGGATCATTAGCCGTGTCAACCTGATCATGCAGCACTCGGTTGACGATTTCCCTGCCCTGGGTCTGGATCAGAACTAGTAGTTCTTCCTTGCTGGTAAAGTAAGAATATAGGGCCCCGCCGCTCAAGCCGGATTCAATAGAAAGATCCCTGATACTCATGGCCTGGAAGCTCCTTTTGCTGCAGATCTTAAGGGTCGCGTCAATGATCTTGATAAGGTTTTCGATCACCTTTTCTTCCTTCTTGACCTTAATGGAGTCACGGTTCTGCTCCAGTATCTGGCCGGAGATCTCTTCCTTGGATATTATTACTACTTTTCTAAACTCGTTGTACGTCATTTCCTCTGGCACCCATTTCCTAGTTTTTCTTTTCGTATTCTCGGAGTATCGCCTTGGCTACGTTCATCTTATGCACCTCGTCAGCACCATCATAAATCCTGGCCGCCCGTTCATGTCTGAAGAAATATGCCAGTATGGTGTCATCAGTCATGCCCAAGCCCCCGTGCACCTGCAGCGCCCTATCTACAACCTTCTGCATTACGTTGGCCACGTAAAACTTGATCAGCGATATGTCGACTTTGGCGGCTTTCTGCCCCAAATTATCTATCCGCCAGGCCGCATGCAGAGTCATGAGCTTGGCTGCCTGAATCTCCGCTGCTGACTCAGCGACCATAGCCTGGATGATCTGCTGGGTAGCCAGGGTCTTACCGTCAGGCTTGATCATACGCTGATTGGCCCGGCGGCACATTAGCTCGAAAGCCCGATTACACACACCGATCCACCTCATGCAGTGGTGGATGCGCCCCGGCCCTAGCCTCTCCTGGGCAATGGCAAACCCATGTCCTTCCGCCCCCAGCAGGTTGCTCTGCGGAACCCGGCAGGACTGAAACAGCACTTCCCCATGGCTGGGGTAACCGCTCCCTGCATGTCCCATTACCGGTATGTTTCTCACCAAATTAAAACCCGGGTTGTCAGTAGGGACGATTATCATGCTGGCTCGTTGATGACGAGGTGCATCTGGATCAGTCACAGCCATACATATGGTAAAATAAGCGCCATCAGCAGAACTCGTATACCATTTTTGGCCATTAATCACATAATCGTCGCCGTCTTTAACAGCGGTAGTATCCATCATTACGGGATTGGAACCTGGCATCTCTACCTCGGTCATGGAAAAACAGCTGCGTATCTTGCCTTCAACAAGCGGTCGCAGGTACTTATCCTTCTGCTCTTCCGTCCCAAACATATGCAAGATCTCCATGTTGCCTGCATCCGGCGCCTGGCAGTTGAACACGTAATGCCCGATGGGAGTCCTGCCCAAAGCTTCGGACACCAGCCCATGCTCCACCAGGTTAAGCCCCATACCGCCGTATTCCTTACTCTGGTTGGGTGCCCACAGCTCCATTTGTTTGACCATGTTACGTTTCTCTTCTAGTACCGGTTCCAGCGTGGTAAAATCCTTGGTAAGAAACTCGTGTTCCAATGGTATCAATTCTCTGTCCACAAACTCGTTCATCATTCCAGTGATCGTGTTCATCCTGTCCGACACTGCAAAATCCATCTGCTCTCCTCCTTATCGGTAAGTTATCAGTTCACCCGCTCGGTAACCTTCCAGGTGCGGGTAGTTGTTAAACGAATGTAAAATGAGGCCTGAGCTGCCGAACCGGAATTTCGTCATCGACGTATTGACCAGTCCCCAGCCTACGCGTATAGACTCATAAGGCGACATGCCGGTAGCAATATGTACTGCCGTTGAAATTACCCCTCCCGAAGAAAAGACGATTACCCGGCTGTTCTGTTCCATTGCACTGGTGATCTGATGTATGCCCTGCTCGATCCGCTCTTTAAACCTGATCCAGCCCTCCACACTATCAAGTTTAGATCCATCACCAAGCCACCTGGTCATAACCCGTTCAAAAACCAGCTGGAACGATCTTTTATCCGTTAAGAGTTTCTCGACAAGAGGGTGCAGAGACTCGTCCTCTTGTGCTACCAGAGGAACATAGTGGCTCATTATTCTCTCAAACTGGTACTCATTCAGTGCCTCAATCTGCCTGAGAGGCGGGGTAGCGATGTCGTTCGCCCGTAGGTGATCCAGGACAACCTCAGCTGTCCCTATCTGACGCTGCAACGTCCCAGAATAGGCTCGGTCAAATGACACACCATTGTTTAACAAGTATTGGGCAACCAGAAGGGCCTGCTCCCTTCCTCGGTCGGAAAGAATATCGTAATCCCCTCGCCCAAAGGAGGCCTGCCCGTGACGAATGAATATCAACTCACGCATATAATTCTCCTTCTCCTTGGGTCTAGGATAGTTAATATTTGTAAGAATGTCAACAGAAATAAGACGGACGTTCGTTTTCTATTGACCTTTTATTGGAAATGATATTTACTATAATTAAATCATATGCCAAGAACTCACCAAGTAATCCGTAGGTGTAAAAACAAAGGACAGAGGACAGATATGAAAATACTCACATGTATAAAACAAGTTCCTGACCAGGAGTCGAGACCCACGGTCAACCAGGAGAAGACTTGGGCCGGATACGGTGAATATACTTCTTACTGGATCAACCGTTTCGATGAACATGCCGTAGAAGAGTCCTTGCGTATACGGGAAATGATCCCCGGGACCACGGTAGACATCGTGTCGATCGGCCCCGAGCGGATCAAGTCCGCCATAAAGAGATGCCTAGAAATGGGAGCAGATAGAGGCTTCCATCTTTTTATCGATAGCGAGGACTACCTTAGTCCGGCCATAAAGTCACGCCTTATTGCTGAATTCTGCCGTGACATGAACTACGATCTGATTTTGGCCGGAGTTATGTCAGAGGACATGATGTCCGGTCAGACCGGACCGATGCTAGCCGCCCGGCTGGGGATCCCCTCTGCCACATCGGTTATGAAGCTGGCCATCCAAGAGGCAGAAGGCTCTATTCGAGTCGAGAGAGAGCTTGATTCCGGCCACAGGTGTTCCATGGACTTGGCATTGCCCGCTCTGGTTGCCGTGCAGTCCGGGATCAATCGGCCCCGTTACCCTTCACTTTCCAACGTCATGCGGGCCAAGAACACTGAGATTATTGAGATTGGCTATGAAAACAGTCTGCCCATTAAAAGCTGCGAAACCATCGAGAAGATCCAGGAAGTCGGCTCGGATCGGGCCGGATTAAGATTGGAAGGAACAACTTCCGAAAAGGCAGCCGCGCTATGGCAGATGCTTCGTGAAAAATCCCTGCTGTAAAGGAGAACCATATGAGTCACTCCATCATGATAATGTGCGAACAGAGCAAAGGCCGGATACTACCAGTTACAGATGAGCTGGTTGCCTGCGCGACCCAGATTGCCAGCCATTATGATACCTGCCTAACCGCAGTTCTGCCTGGTCTTATTACTGAGCCATGTTCTATTTCCGGGGCAGATCTGCTGGTAATAAACAGCCCCGGCCTGGCTCAATACACGTGCGAAGGATGGGAAAAAGCAGCCCTCCTGGCGGCAGAGCAGATAAAGCCTGATATAATCATTATTGCTCATACGTCCACTGGATACGATTACGCTCCCCGCTTAGCCGCTCTGCTCGAAGGCTGCTGCCTAACCTCAGTGAGCGGGATCGAACTGGCCGGAGACAGTATAGCCTACCGTCGCAGCGGCTTCCATGGCAAACTCGACCTACTGTATGGAGCAGGAAATTCGCCCCTGGTCATCACCGTTCTCCCGGGTGCTTTCCCCGCCTCTGATCAGCCGGCAGAACCCGGCATAACCAACATTATTGACGCCGATATTATGCCAGAGCTAACCTCCCACGTTCAGTTCAGCATTCCAGATCAGTCCAACACCGAGCTCGAACACGCCGAAGTAGTTGTTGCTGCCGGCAAGGGTATTGGCCAAGCCGAGAACCTCTCGATGATACGGGACATGGCTTCCTGCTTTAACTGGTCTGCCATTGCCGGATCGAGGGTTGCCTGTGATAACGGATGGATAGAATATAATGCCCAGGTAGGTCTAACTGGCAAACAGGTTACACCACTGCTTTACGTGGCCTGCGGCATATCCGGTTCCCCACAGCACATCTTTGGCATGAAAGACTCCAAAACCGTGGTATCCATCAACCGCGACCCCGCAGCCGCCATCTTCCGCCACTCCGACATCTGTATAGTGGAAGACCTGGAAAACTTCATTCCCGCCTTCCTCCTTGAGACGAAAAAACACCAGCCCTAAGCGCCTTGCCCTAATAAATGGGTGTTGGCCGCTCATTTCGGCGGTGTTTTCCTTATCCTAAGAATGGGTGTTGGCCCAACAGAACGATGTGGCCATCGTCCCGTGCTTTCGTTTATAAAAAATCGTTAAGGGGATCTTTTCAAGCCGCTGCATCCAGTCCAATCAGGGCTGCTCCTAGTGCGCCGGTAAACTGACAAACCTCTGGCACCAGTACTTTACACCCTAATTCTTGCTCCAGCGATCTCTTTACGCCTTGGTTCATGGCTACGCCGCCGGTAAAAGCTACTTCGCCACTAATTCCCAAGCGCCTAGCCATGGCTGCCACCCGCTTACCGACTGAAAGATGCAAGCCAGCGATAATGCTGCCTTTGTCAACTCCCTGGGCTAGCAGTCCAATGATTTCCGATTCAGCAAAAACAGTACACATACTATTAATAATCGCAGCTTGCTCCCGGTTTTCATAATCGGCCAGCTCACTAACGTCCAATCCCAGAGCATTAGCCATAACCTGTAAAAATCTCCCTGTACCTGCCGCGCACTTGTCATTCATGGCAAAATCAACTACCCGTCCCTGCCTATCGATTTGAATGACTTTGCTATCCTGCCCTCCAATATCGATAATGGTACGAATCTGTGGGTGTAGTTCAGCCACACCGCGGGCATGACATTTTATTTCCGTAACGGTTCGGGAAGCCTCCAGAACAGCTACGCGTCCGTACCCGGTCACAACAATACTATGCACATCATGGTGCCGATAACCGGAGCTTTGCAGTAAATCATCAATAAGCTGCTCTCCCGCAGTACGAGGGCTCCAGCCAGTGGGGACCATCATCTGGTATTGCCGCCCCTCCTGGATCAACACCCCTTTGGCAGCTACCGAACCAATATCCAGTCCAATAGAGATCATTGCTCAACCATCTCCAATAATGCTTCGATTCGGACTTTTATACTCTCCAGATCCGAGTTGGAATAATCGCTTTCCAGGTGCAGGTGAGGAACACCTTTACTCTTAACCAGTTTACCTACTTCATAGGCCTCTATATTATAAGTATGACAAGCCTGCCAGGTAAGATCTATGACGGCATCCACCTTAAAATCCTCCATCATCCGCTCCAGAAGTTCCATACGGTAGGGGTTAGGACTCATGCAAGAACAGGGAATGGATATAGATTTGTGGGCCAAGGCCACCAGCGGGTCATCATAATCAGTATCGGTCTGCAGCTCCAGAGTCTTGTAGCCAGAGCAGTTTTCCATAGCTACTACATTGCCGCCAACCTCATTGACCAAGCGAATGACCTTCTCCGTACCCAGGCCAACCGGGCAACCAGTCAGCAAGACTCTTGGTTTACGAGCCGATGCATCCTTATCTGCTGAGCTAAACTCTTTTTGTAGACCATTCAGCATAGCAATAACTTCTTCTTTGTTAGAGTTGAATCCCCGTGACCAGGTAACAGTCAACAAATCCAAACCATTTAACGGAGGCGGCTCAACCTGATTCAGATCACATATAGCCTTAGCCGCAGCAGTCTCCCGGTTGACCAGATCAATAGCCTGCCAAATAGCCTCATCGGTTATCTCAGTTGCCAGGTTTTCCTCCAGGAATCCTTTCAAACGACGCATTTCATCTATCCACATATCCATGGAAGCCTGCGTCTGATTCTGATAGGGCAACTGCATAACATGGACTGGTTTGATCTCCTGCATCAGTTCAAACATTTTCTTCTTGCCATCACACGTAGTCTCCCCGATAACCAGATCGGAGAAATGGAAAAATGGGCAGGTATCACTGACCGCAAAACCGTAAGATGATTTGATCAAGGGACAGAGATTACGAGGCAGGTGTTCCTCGGCTTTAGAAATAGGATCCTCTTTCGTTCCGCACAGACTCACCGGAATGGCTCCAGCGGCCAGAACCAGTTCTTGAGGACAAAAAGTGCAGTAGATGCCCACCACTTTCTGCCCGGTTTCCTTAGCTTCCTTTATTAATAACATGTTTACTTCCCTGATCTTCGCAAAATCTTCGACAGAAGACAGCTTCTCCATAGCACAGGCTCCTCTCCCCCCTATTTATCTTACAGCATATCATGATTAGAGTTATACAACCAATTACTTTTAGTTATAAAGAGGAGTGGGAAATCAATTAATGCGGATGCGGAATTGGTCAAGAAGGAGTGTCAAGAGAAGCTTCTCTTATCTCAGAATTAAGCGTCCTTCCATGCATAAAATGGTACAAAAAGAAGCACGCCAGTATAATCACAGCTACCACAGCATACATCCCTCGGTAGCTAAGGTAAGGTATAAGAAATCCAACCAACAATGGCCCGGTTCCCATTCCTAGATCTGAAAACGTAAAATAGGTTGAATTGGCTAATCCTAAACGGTGAGACGGGGTTATTTTAACCGCAATAGCCAGAGCACTGGATTGAATAGCCCCAAATCCAATACCAACAAAAACTGCCGTTAGCCATAGTTGGTAACCGCTATGGCTTAGGCTGAATAAGAACATTCCCGCCGCGAAAATCAAAATTGCCGGGTACATTATGGTGTTCTCGCCCCGGGCATCAAAGACACGTCCGATAATTGGCCTTGAAATCAGCACCACCAGGGCATAGACCATAAAAAAGAAGCTGGCGGCTTCCACCAAATCTATTTCTTGGGCATACACAGCCAGGAAAGAAACGATACTTGAATAACACATGAAAACAATTAAACATATGAC
>LSQX01066394.1_pt1 | contig 13371 bp, 10 predicted proteins | sample 654561 | NCBI WGS metagenome assembly LSQX01 (sample SAMN04489861, study PRJNA283612) | anaerobic digester metagenome | isolation source: 4 biogas reactors fed with cattle manure at either 37C or 55C with and... | place: Denmark: Kongens Lyngby | collected 2014 | reverse complement strand
ATGATGTGAAAAATTTGCAAAAATACAGTAAAGCGCTGAATGATGCTCAACTGACTGCACAGGAATATCAAATTCTGGCATCTTCTGCACAATATATTCAGCAAACAGAACTTGAAGCCAGCGACTGGTTTGTTTTAGGTTGGCTCACGGCTAAACAAGAAGTCTATGCACAACGTCTGTTAGAAGCGACAGAACAATTTATGGTGAGCCGTAAATTTTTAAAGTAATCACAAAAATTCATACATAGCAGCATAGGTACTCCCCTTGCTGCTTGCACAGAACAACCACTTTAGATTTATTTTCCTTTTCAATCTTTTATTCACATTTCCTCTCTTGTTCATTTATAGATTTGCACTATAGTAAAAAGAACTTGGCTTGTTTCATCGAGGGTGTTCCCGATGTCTGAAATAGAATTAAAGTTTCAAATTCCGTCTACTTATCGTGCCGCATTTGAAAAAGCATTTAAAAAGAACAAACTGGTTCAGCAACAGCGTTTATGGGCTAAATATTATGATAGCCCTGAACAGCACTTGGCCAAGCAGCGCATTGCGCTGCGTCAGCGTTTAGAGGGCGATATTTGGCGTCAAACCCTGAAAGCACCCAGTCCACAACATTATGAACGCTTTGAGCTAGAGCATGAATTAGGACACGAAGCACCTGAACAATGCGACTTGGCATGTTATGAAAACCATAAACAAGCCAGAAAGATTTTGAAAAAAGCTTTGGATGGTTCAGATGCGAATTTAACCCTGCAATTTGAAACCGATGTTTTACGCTACAGCCAATTGGCACATTATAAAAACAGTCAAATTGAAGTTGCTTTTGACTTAGGTGAAATCCGCCAAGGCAAAAATTCGGTAGAAATTTACGAAGTTGAGTTTGAACTCAAACAAGGTGAGATTGCAGATTTAATTGCCTATATTCAGCCTTGGATTAAAAAGTACCATTTGTGGCTCGACACACGCAGTAAATCACAGCGTGGCAATATGCTACATAACAATGAAAGTATGATTCCTGTGCAACAGCAAAGTGCTTTACAACTGGAACATCCAGAAAATATTCACGCACTGTTGGCACAAATTACCCAAAATTGTTTGGCACATTTACTACCGAATGCAACCGCCATAGCTAGTCAAGATTATGCCAGTGGGCATGTGCACCAAGCGCGTGTCGCTATTCGCCGTTTACGCAGTGCTTTTAAAATCTATGCTGAATACGATGCGCTGGCCAATCAAAACTGGGAAAGCCAATTGGCCACCCTGTTTCAGCAATTAGGCTCTACCCGCGATCAAGATGCTTTGCGTGAAAGTCTGATTCCACAACTTGAAAGTGCTGGTTCGCCAATCACAGTATTACCACCTGCAGCCAATGAAAATATTGCGATTGATGCGATTTTCCGCTCACCCACAACTACACTCTTACTTTTACAATTGATCAGCTTTAGCCATGCTTCAGCTGCTGAAGACCCCGAGCAAAAACCACTCAAGAAAATTTTGCGTAAACGACTGCAAAAAATGCATCAACAGATTTGTGAAGATGCAGGTCATTTCCAACAATTTGATGTAGAAACCAAGCACCGTACCCGTAAACGAGTCAAACGCTTGCGTTATACAGTTGAATTTGTCAGCAGTCTATTTGCAGAAAACGAAGTCAAAACATATTTAAAAACCCTAAAACCGTTACAGGAAACTTTAGGACATTTTAATGATTTGATGGTGGCGCAAAGCTTATATGCAAGCCATGCTCAAACTGAACCCAAAACGTGGTTTGTCTTGGGTTGGATTGCATCGGAAGAACGTCACATTTCCGCACAAGCCGAGCAAGATTTACAACAATTTGCGCAAAGTGAACCATTTTGGTGATAGCTGATTGTTCAGTTTTGATAAATAAATAGCTCAACACAGTCATTAAGATTGTGTTGAGCTAAATTGTTTTGTGATCATTTTTGAATGGCATTTATTCCTACAAGATTCAATAAATATCCCATACCTTCTAACGATACTTACCAAATACTTTCCATGTTTGATTATCGGCCAAAGGGTCTTGATAGCTGTCACTGCGCTGCTTACGTGGCTTGTCGCGGGCATCTACCAGTTCAAAATGCGGCTCGACACTTAAAACAATACCATTCACATAAAAACGGGTACGAGTATAGTCACTTTGCCCATGTTGAAACACGTAAGTACGCAAATCAATAAATTCACGATGTGCTACCAGTGCTGCAGTATCATCACTATCTAACCAGCGCTGCATCGCCTGAATTTCAGGTGGTTCAAATTGCCCACATTTTTCAATTAAACTAGCAATCCCCCGAAAAGTTTTAGACTCTTTGGCACGGGTTTTATTCACCCGAATTCGATCTACATGAAAATAAAACAACGGTAAATTTAAATGGCTAGGCAAATGAATGGCATCGATTACTTCATCTTGCATAAAAGGCTGAAATAAATCCTGAGCACGCTCAATTAACCCCGTCCACTGCCCATAATAATGTGCAACTTCGGCAGCAGTTCCATAGTAAATAGGCAGCCCTTCTACATGTGCAAGCTGTGCAGGTGGCCAAATATTTTGACGTAATAAGGCAATGTCACTTTTTAAACTTTGTACTGCAATTGCATCATGCATGACCCGCTCCTATCTTGCTTAGGCTATTTTTAGATTAAGGCAAAGGTTTTGTTTCTGCAAGGCTTTGCCTATAATGAGGCATCTAAATTCTTAGCTTAGGAAAAGTTCATGGTTCAAAAGATTGAAGCAACCGATGTAACCGAAGAAGAAGCATTAAATGCCGCTTTTTTTGAACGTGCCGATGAATTTATTAAACAGGCGAATGGCTTTTGTCATTTTGAAAAAGGCTCTACAGTAAAACCCGCTGAAATTCGTGGTCAGGTCAGTGCTGCCATGTTATTTGCTACAGCGCGTTTTAATACTTGGGTCGCTGCCAATAACTTTAAAGATGGCAATGAAATGCGCGATGCCAAAGATCAGGTGATGTCTTATATTTTGCAGCAATTTCAAATGATGCTAGAAGACAACTATGACGAATACTGCGAACAGTTTGAAAACTATTTGCGCTTCCGTCATAACGAAGAGTTTCATACCAATAAACATGATCATTCACACGATCACGAACATTAAGTTCAGTATATAGTAAAGCCCTTCGGGGCTTTTTTAATGCGCTATTTTTCAAATATGTAGTTTTTCGATCAATGCCCTTCCCTTTTACAACGTGATGGCTTTGAATAGTGGAATAACAGCGTCATAAAAAGGATGATTATGCAGAATCTAGGATTTGCACTCATTGATGCGCATATTCACCAATGGGACCCGTATAACACGCCACACAGCGCACGATTGGCGGTAAAACTTTTGGGTAAACATCCCAATTTACTGGATAAAACCATCCGCTGGATTAAACCCAAAGCACTGATTGAAACATTGGGACGCACAGAACATGTTACTTCAGCCTCTTTACCTGAACACTATGCACGTGATTTAGGCTTTTACCCTGCCGAAAAAGTCGTGCATATTGAAGCCAACTGGCACGATCATAAAGGCAAAGGTGTGGTTGGTGAAACGGAGTTTATAGAACGCCTAGATTTTAAAAATAATGGTTTCGCTTTGGGTGCAATTGTGGCTGCCGCAGACCCGCGTGACCCAAATTTTAAGAAAATTCTAAAACTGCATCATAGAGCTTCGCCGCATTTTCGTGGTATTCGCAAAATGGCTGCCGTGCATGAAGATCGTGGGATTTTTGCGTGGGCAGATGAACCGAATTTGTATCGAAATAAGATGTTTCTAAAAGGCTTTGAAGTCTTGGCACAATACAATTTAAGTTTTGATGCATGGACATATTCGACCCAACTGAGTGATGTCTTGGCGCTGGCCAAACAGTTCCCTGAAACATCTATTGTACTTGACCATTTGGGCACACCTGCTGGACTGTTTGGACAGGTGGGCAATCACACAGGTGTGACAAAAACTGCACGGGAAAATATTCTGTTTCGCTGGCAGGAAGATATTGCAGAATTAGCACATTGTCCAAATGTTTACAGCAAAATATCAGGCTTATTCATGCCTGTTTTGGGGCACCAATTTCACCCACAAAAACGTGAAGCATCGAAACAGGAAATTATAGATTTGACCGCACCACTCATTCAGCATGCTTTGCAAAGCTTTGGTATGTATAGGTTAATGTTTGCCTCAAACTTTCCTATGGATCGGGTTAGTACCTCTTTGGTCAATTTAATTGATGCAACCAGCGATATTGTTGCTGCATATCATCCAAATGCTTTGCAACAAGTGTTTCATCATAACGCTAAACAATTTTACCGCTTATAAAGCCGTGAAACAGCTTTTCAAAACGCTCCAATCAAATTTCAATAAAAAAGCGCATCGAAGTTGATGCGCTTTTTATGTGCCTGTTAAATACTAGATTGAATCTTATTTCTGTGCAGCTTTGGATGTGACCATATCTGCTTGCACTTGACCGTATTGATCTGCCGCGACTTCCAGTAAATGTTCCAAATTTATATATTTTTGAATCACAGCATCCACATCAGATTTACTGAGTTTCGCCAAAGCCTGATCACGGCGTTCACGGAACAACAGATCACGCCCTTGTTCTAATTGCGGCACCAACATACGGTGGATACTGCGTTCATCCTCTAAAGCCGTAACACGTTTTTTTAGAATATCTGCTTTTGCTGCCTCTACTTCTTGCAGCGTAACACCATCGCGGCGCAAGTCCGTCAACACCTTATGAACAGCTTGTGATACTTGAGCCGACTTGCCTGCACTATACTGTGCCGAAATACTCAGCGCACCCGATTGCTCAAACTCACTTAGACTCAAGCCACTGTTAAAACCATAGACCAAGGCATTTTTTTCTCGTAACTCTTGTGCCAAACGAGAAGACAATTGTGATTCACCTAAAATATAACTCAGCACCATCATGGCAGGTGTGTCTGGATGATTCACGCCTAAAGGCAAAGTCAGTAAACTCTGATAACTACCAAATTCACGTTGTTCTGCCAATACATGCAACTTTTGTGCAGGATATGCCGTATATGCCGAATCTAAGCGTTGATATGGCTGATGACTTCGCCACTGCCCTAAACGCTTGCTTAATAGCTTCTGCATCGATTTCGAGTCGAACTCCCCTGTAATCGCAATATGGGCATGATTCATGGCAAAAAACTGGCGATACAACTGCTGCACTTGTGCCTGTGTGGCAGCCTGCAATTGCTGTTTGGCAAACTCTGGTTCAAAGTGATAGCGTAAATCGCCCTCTGGGTAAATTTCAATTAAACGTGCCATGGTCAACGCTGCTACAGTCTCAGGCTCGGTATAAGGTCGTTCTAAACTTGAGAGACTTTGTGAGCGTATTAAATCGAACTGACTTTGTTCAAAGCTTGGGTCTTGCATCACATCTAAAACAAAGTTAAAAAATTCATCAAATTTTTCTTTTTTTGCCACAATTTGAATATGCATACTATTGGCATCTGCTTGGGCAAATGCCGAACCGCCTGCAGCAATGGATTGATCTGCAATGTCTTGCAAACTATGTTCCTGTGAAGCCCGCAGCAATAAATATGCGGTTAAATCTAGAATTTCACCTTGCTTAAATAAAGTCTGAGCCGTACCTAAATTGACCGAAATGGTGGCATAGGTTTTATCATCACGAGTCGCTGTTGGAAATAATGCATACTTGGCACCATTTTTTAAACTTCCACGCAGAATCTTTTTTTCATTTTTAATCAAAGACTGTTTGGATTTTTGCACATACTCTGCAACTTCCTGCTGATAACTTTGCACATCTTTCAAAGGGATAACAGGTGCATCTTGCTGATCTAAAGTTTTAGCAACGCTTGAATTATTTTTCGCTGTAAGTGCCTGTTTTTGATCTTCAGGTGTGGGTTGAATATCGCCAATGACCCGATGTTCTGCGGTGAAAAACTGTTTTAAATGTCGATTTAACTCATCTACATTCAACTGCTGAATATCTTGTAAATCGCGCCAATACTGCGTCCAGTCCCCCTGATAAGCCACCGCATAATCACTCAAGCGACCACCTAAAGCCACTGCATCATTCATAACACTATCTGATTGATTTTGAATCAGATTTTTAACCCGCTGTAATTCTGCTGCATCAAAATTCTTGGCCTGTTCGATGCTCTTATTCAAGCCAGCTTGTACTTGTTTAGCGTCGTGATTTGGCGCATACAATGCCCCCATCAGCACTAAATTAAAATCTTGATCTAGCCATGTGCTAGATTGCACCATGGTGCTTGTACCTGTTTCTACAAGGTTTTGATATAAATGTCCGCTCGGCTGTAAGGTATGTAAATAAGGCGATAACACCAAAGCAGTTTTTAACTTTTCATCCTTGCCATTTAAATACAGATTGAATTTGGCAAGCTGACTGCCCTTTTGTACGACAAAATTGCGTGGCTGAATTTTCTTGTTGTCCAATAACGGAACTTGCACCTGCTTTGGAATTTGACGTGCTGCAATTGGACTAAAATGCTGATCAATTTGCTTTAACACTGCGGTCTGATCAAACTTACCGGTCATAACCAAAACAGCATTATTCGGCGCATACCAAGTCCGATAAAACTGGTTCAGTTCCTGCATTTTAATGGATTGCAGTTCATTTAAATCGCCAATCGGTAAACGTCCAAAATACTGATTCCCATAGGCCGATTTCCACACCTGATCCAACAAAACTGAAAATGGCTGATCCATACGCACTTCACGTTCACGTTTCACAATCGCAATTTCAGCAGGCACGTATTTTTCTTGCAGCACTAACTTATCCATACGTTCAGCTTCTAGAAAAATCATTTCATTGACTGCACGTGTTTCAGGACGAATGATATTGGTATATTTGGTCGAATAATAATCTGTACTGGCATTGTGCATTAAGCTGTGTTGATCTAGACGGCGCTGAAATTCCTCTGCAGGTACATTTTTTGTTCCTTTAAACGCCAAGTGCTCTAATAAATGTGCTAAACCACCTTTGCCTTGTGGGTCATTGAGTGATCCTGTCAAATACACCATATTCATAAAGACTTTGTTTTCTTTTTGATTAGGCGCAAGAATGACACGTAAACCATTATCCATTTGATATTCTTGTATATCTTGTTTTGATTTAACTAAAACAGGCTGGGCAAAAACCACACCGTTAAATGCCAACACACATAAAGACAAGCTTAAGGTTTTCAAACGTAGCAACATTATTTTTCCGATAAATTTCATTTTATTTTTGACTGCTACAGTGCACAGTCATCACGCATTTTTGCCAAAACAGCTTAACAAGATGTACTTCTTTGAACAGTAAAAATTTGCAAAATTCAGGATTTAAATCAAACAACCAACACTGCCAAATTGGACTTAAAGCATAATTTCCCCCTGTAGATATAACTGGGCATAACCTGAAATTTCAATGCGCTCATGGTCTAGCACACGGCAATACAACACCCCACCACGTTGTGAAGCCTGATAAGCCACCAATTCAGTTTTCCCTAATCGCTCTGCCCAAAGCGGGGCGATTGCGGTATGAATCGAACCTGTTACAGGGTCTTCAGGAATACCCATGGCGGGCGCAAAATAACGTGAAACACAGTCATAATCTGCCTGTGCAGATGCTGTAATTGCAACCTCGACACTTGAACATGCGGCAGTTAAAGCAGTGCGTAATTGTCCAAGCTGTTTTAATAATTCTAGATTCGGCTGCTCGTCTAGTACATCTTGCACAGATTCATATTCCACAATATAAGCTTGCGCATTCAGATATACATTTTTAAACGGCTTACTCAGTGCCTGTCGCAAAATTTCAGGATACTCATTGACTAACTTGGCACGACGGATTGGAAAATTCATGCAGATTTTGCCATCTGGCTGTTGATGTACCGTAAAAATACCCAATTTTTTCACATGAAATTGAATGGTTTTAGCAGTGGTATAGTCCTTAAATATAACAAAGCAACTTGCAAGCGTCGCATGTCCGCAAAAATCAACTTCGGTGGTCGGGCTAAACCAGCGGATTTCAAAGTTTTCAGCATCCAACATTTTCACAAATGCGGTTTCTGACAGATTATTTTCCTGTGCAATATGTTGCATCAAGTCATCGTCTAACCATGTATCGATCAGCACAACTGCAGCAGGATTCCCTTTAAATAAAGTATGGCTAAAAGCATCGACTTGATAAATTTTCATGGCTAAACGGTTTGTCCTAAAAAAGATGGCATCTACCTAATATAAATAGGCTTGAAACGAAAATGGTGAAAATATTTGATATTTACACAATATTTGAGCTGAAATTAAGGTGCACTTGCCTGTAAATACGGATAAGGATTCACAGCCCCTTGCTCACGTATATAAATGCCATAATGCAAATGTGGTGGTGTGTTTTGGGCATTGCCTGTTGTGCCAACAAAACCAATAACTTCACCAGCTTGTACCCAATCTCCCGCTTGAATATGTTCGGCATAATCATCAAGGTGCGCATAATAATGTTGGCTTAATGCAGGCCCTGTAATCCAAATGACTTTGCCACCCAAACCGTCTAAACCAATTTTATGCACAATGCCATCTGTCGCAGCAATGACGGCTGTACCACGCGCTGCAAAAATATCAGTCCCCTGATGCTTACGGCCTTCACTGCGGGCTGCACCCCATGTATCTTGTATTTGACCTATATTTACACCTTTCACAGGAATTTGTAGTGGAGTCGCAGCCAGTTCAGTTTGTTGCAATTTCCAATATAAATATGGAGTTTGAATTCCTGCAGACTCGCCAGACACAGGTGGCTGACATGCACTGAGCAAAGCCATCATTGAGAAGATAAGTGAGAGTTTTAAGCACCAACGACCTTGTTGCATAACATCCTAATTTTTATTCACACCAATTTTATCTTAATTTTATGCACTATAGATGCCTAGCCTGTTTCTGTAATTTTAAATGCACACACTAAAAATAATTGCCAATATGCAATACTTTCTGATGTTCTTATCGCATAATAGCGACATTCAAACCCACTTTATTTGAGTTTTAATTGGGAAATACTAGTTTTCTCATTTTAAAACAACTCACTTTATCTCCAATTTGTTGAATTTAAAGAAGAATTTCTTATGAAAATCGTCATCCTAAATAAGCCATATGACGTTCTCTCTCAATTCCGTGAGGATGAAAAACACCTCACCATGTCGGCTTTTGTAGATGACCCTGACTTACGTTTAGCAGGGCGTTTAGATATGGATTCGGAAGGCTTGGTATTCCTAACCGATCATGGCGGCTTAAATCAGTTTATTACCAACCCTGCCAATAAAAAATACAAAACCTACTTGGTACAAGTCGAAGGTGATGTCACAGAAGAAGCTTTAGCACAACTACGCAAAGGTGTAGAGCTTAAAGATGGTATGACTTTACCTGCACAAGCACACAAAGTAGATGAACCAGAATGGTTATGGGAGCGTGATCCACCTGTCCGTTTCCGTGCTTCTGTTCCGACCTCTTGGGTTGAAATCTCAATTTGCGAAGGACGCAACCGTCAAGTACGCCGCATGACTGCTGCTGTTGGTTTTCCAACCCTGCGTTTGATTCGTACTAAAATAGGTTCAATCGACTTGGTACAACTTGGCTTGCAACCTGGTGAAACCAAAGAAATTGAACCGTTGTTGTATCCTGACTTTAAAGATGTCCCTGCGGCAGAGCCATATCGCTCGCGTTCTTATGTGAAAAAACCAGGTGGTACTGGCGGCAAGCCAATGCATCAAAAGAAAAATAAAGATGGTACGCCTAAGAAAAAATCTGGTACACCACGTATTTGGCAAATGGAAGAAGGTGAAAAACCACGTCGTAAGACCAATGGTACAACACGCCCAAATACCAAAAGCCGTGGACGTCGGGCGCGTTAATGCTTGAGTGCCGCAATAGCTCAACACAAAAAATGGATGCCAAAGCATCCATTTTATTATTGCAGAATTTTAAAATTAACTTCAAATCAACCTTTTAACCACAATTCCACTTTCGCCTGATCTTGCAGTTTTAATTCAACTTCATGTAATTCAGTCTGTGCAGCATTCACTTTAAAGGTCATCAACTCATCACGGCGGAAAGCATGAACAGTATAAGCTGCATCTTGTTTAGCATATTGCTCAAGCGACTTTGTCGTAGCTTTTAAACCATCTATCGCAACAATCACGTCATGTGCAGAAAGCCCTGCTTTTGCAGCCGTACCTTCACGACGCGCAGCTTGGACCAACACCCCTTCAGGCTTATCTGTCAGTTTCAGACCAAATGGCAAAGACTTGTCCTGCTTAAGCTGATACTGAATACCAAATTCAGGCAATAACTGATCTAAAGGCAATTCATCTGTCGTGTTGATTAAATGATGGATTTGCTCTGACCAATCATCTCCTGTCAACTCTTTACATAACTCAAAAATTGTACGCTCATGCACTTGAATGCCCTGTTGCGCATTGGCATATAATTTCTGCATTAAGGCATCTAAACTTGAACCACGTAAACGCAAGCCCAAATCTAAGCACAAAGCAACCAAACAGCCTTTGTTATAGTAGCTGGTTCCTGCATGGTTCGAGTTTTCATCCTGACGATAGAACTTCACCCATGCATCAAAACTTGATTCTGCCACAGTTTGAATCGCACGCCCTGGGTTTTGTAAATAGCGATCAATTTGTGCCTTAAGTAATTCTAAATACGCTGCCTGATCAATCACGCCACTGCGCAATAACAACAAGTCATCGTAATAAGAAGTAAAACCTTCAAAAATCCATAACAGTGAGGTATAGCCTTCTTGATTCAAGTCATAATTAACAAAGTTTTCAGGGCGAATGAATTTGACTAACCAACTATGGAAATACTCATGACTACACAAGCCTAAAAAGCGCTGATAATCTTTAGATGGTTGTTCAGGCTCATTGGCTTTAGGTAAATCATCACGTGGTGTAATCAGGCTAGTACTGTTTGGATGCTCCAAACCACCATAACTATTGCCTGTTGCCATGGTCATAAAGGTATAGTTTTCAAATGGCGCAGAACCAAACATAGCAATTTGTGTAGCGCAGATTTTTTCAATATCTTGCTGCATACGCACAGCGTTCATCGCGTGTTTGCCCGATACCACAAATTCATGTGGAATATCTGCTGCGCTAAAACTAAAACGGGTTTGTTCTGCCAATTCAAATGGCGCATCAATCAATTCTGCATAATTTTTGGCTTTTAAGGTATACCGCCCTTTCACCAAACTTTTTGCAGCCAAACCTGTCGCAAGTTGAAAATGCTTTAATTCATCTGGTAAAAATAATTCGACTTCAACTGCTTTATCTTCCTGACCATCTAAGCCCAAACAAGCACAGGCAGGATTGACATATAAACGGGTCTGATCGACATAAGCGCCACGCACCGACAAATCATAGGCATAAACATCATATTCCACCGTAATCAATTCATGGTCGGTATTGAACAAACGCCATTTATTCTTTTCAAATTTCTGAATTTTGAGGATGCGCCCCGCCTCATCATAAGCACGCACCGACTCAATATGTTTTGAAAATTCACGAATTAAATAACTGCCTGGAATCCAAGTGGGTAATGATAGAACCTGAGTAGGATTAGCCAAAAAACGCACGGTGACATGCATAAGATGCTGACGATAATCGTCAAATTCGATTTGATAATGCAACATAATGGGCAATACAAAATGTATAAATAAGAACTTGGCCACAAGCTTAACATTTTTTTAGCAATTGATGCGTCATCGCCTGATTTGTCGGTATTTTTGGCTAGTCATTCGGCAAAAAAAAGCATAGCATGCCTAAGTCACTCGACACCGATTTTATTGTTTAGACACCATTACAGCACCAACGGACTGGTGTACATAAGGAACTTCTTTGAAACGTGTTATTTATCTGATTGCAGTACTCTGCTGGCTTTGCAGCGCAATCACACATGCCGCATTATTGAATATCCAAGCTGAAAGTGTTGAAGCCGAAGCTTGGGCCATTTTAGACCCACAATCTGGACAAATTATTGCAGAGCACAATAGCCACGTAAAACGTGCGCCTGCGTCACTGACCAAAATGATGGTGTCCTATATTGTGCTGAAAGATATTCAGGCAGGTAAATTAAACAAGCATGAAATTTTGACCGCAACACCTGTGGTACAGCAAGTGATGTGGGATGAATCACAAATGTACTTAAAAGCAGGTGAACAAATTTCGGTAGATCAATTGTTGGCTGGGCTAATTATTATGTCTGCCAATGACGCTGCGCTGACTTTGGGTGAGCGTGTTGCAGGTGGTGTACCACAGTTTATTGCTCGAATGAATCAGGAAGCGCAAGTGCTGGGCATGCAAGACACACTGTTTCAGAATCCATCTGGCATCACCATGCCAAACCATTATTCTTCTGCGGCAGACATGGCCCGTTTGGCACAAGCCATTGTGACCGAAACACCTGATTATTTGACCTACTCTAAACAGACTAGTTTTACCTATAATCAGCACTATCACCGTGCGACCAATATTTTATTAAAACAAGACCCAAGTGTAGATGGTTTAAAAACAGGTTATACCAAAGCTGCGGGATATAACCTTGCTTTAACCGCAAACCGCCCAACGTTAGACAGCGATGCACCAGAACGTCGTTTAGTGGTGGTGGTTATGGGTACCAAAAGCGTACAAAAACGTGCTGAAGTCGCGCATAAATTGTTAAATTTAGCTTATAGCTACACCCGTAACGAGCTTGCAATTAAACCGAAACAAATGATTGCTGAACTCCCTGTCGTAAAATCGACATTACGTATGTTTAAAATTGAAAGCAGCCAACCAAAGTTTGTGACAACATCTTTATACGAACGTGCAGATGCGATTGATTTAGCAGCATTTGACCAAAATACTTTACGCCTGCAAGTGGCAACAGCAGATGGCCTGTTACATAGCATTGAACCTGCACAACGGACTCAAACCCACTTGAACATTGAATTGTCAGAAAAGTTACTGACTGCCCCACTTGAGCAAGTTATGAAGTTAGCAACGGTGCATGTCTATCAAAATAATCAATTAATTAATAGCTTCGCAATTGAAGAACAAGTGCAAATTGCAGAAGCCAATATTTTTGAACGTATTATGATGTGGTTTGGAAACTTGTTTAATTTCTTTGGGCAGAAAACTGCAGAAGATCAACACACCTCTTTGGGTTAGAACCAAAGCATCACTCAGTTTTAATATAGTGAAGATGGGCCATGTCCCATCTTTTTTTGTCATCTACACATCACAAAAAACTGGCAGAATCAGTTGGAGCGAAAACCGTAAAAATTTGCAGACTTGCATATTTTTGCATTGAAATAAT
>LSQX01232580.1_pt1 | contig 13374 bp, 11 predicted proteins | sample 654561 | NCBI WGS metagenome assembly LSQX01 (sample SAMN04489861, study PRJNA283612) | anaerobic digester metagenome | isolation source: 4 biogas reactors fed with cattle manure at either 37C or 55C with and... | place: Denmark: Kongens Lyngby | collected 2014 | reverse complement strand
GCTGTACAAATGCCTACATTATCATATTTCGTATTTGATGTTCCTGAAGGAAAGATTGAACCATTTGAAATTGATGTAACAAGGGCTAATGCAATTCCTGGTGGCGCTCCAGAAGCAAGCTCAACCAAGGATGAAGTTATCCTTAACTATGACGGTGAAAATTATGATGCCATTGGTGTATCAGCTGGTGGTACATTCCATGTAGCTGTTCGTTTCCCCTCATCAATGTTAGGACAATATGCAGGTTATCACCTCAATTTTGTCAATATCTATATTAATCACGTTCCAAACCCAGGTATTTTTAAAGTTTGGGGTGCAGGAACAAGCACTTCACCCGGCACACTGTTGCACGAACAGCCACTGTCAGTATCAGCTAATTCATGGAATCTCATTGAATTAACTGAAATTGTTGCTCTTGATGGAAGTGATCTTTGGGTAGGTTACACAGTAACACATCCACAAGGTGAGTTTCCGGCAGGTTGCGACGGCGGTCCTCACCATCCAAGTGGAGATGGATCATGGATCTCAACGGATGGCGTTTCATGGGATAGGTTATATGAATTAGGTCTTGACTACAATTGGAATATCCGCGCTCACATTGCTCCAGGTACAACCCCATGGGTTAGCATTAATCCAAAACAAGGTACTGTAGCAGGTGGTGAAAGTGGAACTATTGTTGTTACATTTGATGCTTCAGAAGTTGACCCGGGAACATATAATGGAAACATTATAATCGCTAGCAACGACCCGAATAACCCAGGATTAACAGTTCCTGTTACATTGCAGGTAGGTGATGTAACAATTCTTCCTGGCGATTCCAACGGCGATGGCATAGTCAATATTTTTGACGTAATTGCTACTATTAACTACATAATAGGACTTAACCCGGATCCTTTCGTATTCGAAAATGCTGACGTGAACGGTGACGGTCAGGTTGATATTTTTGACGTGATTGGTACTATTAATATCATTATTGGCAATAAATCATTAGCACCTGTTAATTCATCAGATGCCAATATTTATCTGAATAGTAATAATATTACACTGCAAAGTGATGGTACAATTGCCGGACTTCAGTTTGAACTCACTGGTATTGAAAATCTGAATTTTGCTCTCAAAGGTTACCAGTTTGCAAGTAATGTTGTAAATGGAAAACTTATTGGAGTTATTTTCAGCCTTGACAATACCCCGCTGCCAGCAGGTGACATTACACTCTTCACCTTCAACGAAACCTCAGGATTGAAATGGGGTCAGGTGATTGGTGGTAACGTAAATACTGAAAATGTTCAGATCAATAAATTCCAGGGTAGTGAATTCCAGCTTGCTGTTTTCCCAAATCCTGCTAAAGAAGTTCTGAACGTTAATTCAAATGAAACTATCAATTTCATTCGTTTGAGCAATCAGATTGGACAAATGGTTGAAGAAAGTGTAATTGATGCTTCAAATTACACTATCAACACATCCAATATGAGCAAGGGTATATATATTCTCGAGGTTCATACCCAGAATAATGTATCAGTTCAAAAGATTGTTATTGAATAATACTTCTTTACGGCAAACATAGTTTTGCCTGATACTGCAAAAGCCATTTCCGCACGGAAATGGCTTTTGTTTTTTTAGTATTTATATCTCAACACTAATTCCTGAATGTCCCAAACATCAACAATCCATATACTTCTACGAACATTTTAATCAGTCTAAGAAAACCATCACTAATAAAAAACCCAAAGATTGCTTCAATATTTTGCCAAAACACTAGAAATATTATTATATTTGCCAGAATTACATAGGATTATCATCTATAATAATTGATTTTCAATAATTAAAACTAATTATTCATTTTCTATAATTCAAGAAAGGAGGTTAATATTTTAAAATTCTATACTTAAATTAAATTTCATTAATTTCAAACCTTAAAAAAAATCAAACATGAAAAAAATTTTCTTTCTATTTTCTGCTTTATTCTTTTGCACTGCACTTTTTGCACAATCTCAATTAACACCTCAGCAGGCAGAAGAAGCCGGTGTTCAGCCGGAACATACCACAATTCAGGATGCAGGACTAATACCTGCCACTAATAATGCTGTAGTTTCCCTTGACGATCTGCAAGGCGATTACCTTGCTGTTGTTTCAATGCCAACAAATAATAAAAGGGTTGTATTACTCGATATTTATGATGGCTCACTTGTAATTGACAATTTTATTAACCTGGAGGCTACCGGAGCTGGGACTCCTAAAGATGTACTTCAGGTAGGAGATGAAATATGGGTTTGTGATCAAGTTGGTGATAGAATTGACAGATTTGATATATCAGGAAATCATCTTGGTGTTATCGGTGCTGGCGGAGGTTTGGATAATGTTCGCGGGATGGGTATTGTGGGAGATGAAGTATGGCTTTCAAATGCAGGTACTGCAAACGGTGCACCCGGAAATGCAACCATACGTATAAGCTTTGATGGAGAAATACTTGATCACTTCCTCGTTGATGGAAGCCCGTGGGATTATATTGTGTATAACGGCGAAGCTCTATTAAGTTTTTCAGCCGGTAGTGGATATCTTTCACGTATTGAACGTTACGATTTCAATGGGAACGCCCTTGGTTCATGGAACACACCTGGTGAACTGAATTTTATCCAGCAAATTTCAATTATGGATAATGATCATATTCTTGCTGCTGGGTTTTCAACTCCAGCCGGCGTTTATGAATATGATACACAAGGAACTATGCTTGGTCTGATACCGGGTACCAGCTCAGGTCCACGAGGATGCTATCAGCTTGGCAATGGAAATATACTTTGGACTAATTCAGCCGGAATTAATATTGTAGATATCAACACAGGCATCAATACAGTTGCTATTGCAGGAAATGCTCAGTTATGTGACAAAATCACATTTGGATTTGAAATTCTTCCTGGCGATGCCAACGGCGATGGCAATGTAGATGCATTGGATATTATTACCATTGCAAGCTATGTCATGGGTCTGGATCCGCAACCTTTCATTATTGATAATGCAGATGTAAACCAGGATGGTGTTATCAATCTCCTTGATGTAATTGCAACAGCAAATATTATTCTGGGTAAGTAATAAAAGTATTAATTTGACTAAAAACTAATCTTAACGATCTCAGTTTTTAACGATAATACCGGGCATGTATGACATTATTGTTCTATCATGCCCGGTTTTTTATTTGAATCCGGTTCATTCTTTTTCTTTTGAATCAATAATAATAGTTACAGGTCCATTATTAATAAGATGGATGTTCATCATAGCGCCAAACTCACCGCATGCAACTTTTTTTCCAAGTAATCCTGAAAGCTTTGCCTTGAACGATTCGTATAAGGGTATTGCAGTTTCAGGCCGTGCAGCCCGAATATACGAAGGTCGGTTACCCTTGCGGGTGGAGGCGTGAAGCGTAAACTGGCTTACAACTAAAATTTCACCATTAATTTCGCTAACTGAAAGGTTCATAACACCCTGGGCATCATCAAAAATCCTAAGTCTCGAAATTTTTCCGCAAAGCCAGTCAACATCTTCTTCATTATCATTGAGCTCTATCCCCAATAAAATCAACAATCCATTTTTTATTTCTCCAACAACACTATTATCAATTCTTACTGAAGCTTCGCTAACTCTTTGTATTACTGCTCGCATTTTGTTTAATCCAAATAATTTGTTTAAGATAGAAATTCATTACCGAGCTAAGTGATAATCAGTAAATTTATCATAATGTCAGAAAAGAATGTATAGTTTTATTCCCATTCGTTAATATCAAGTTCTTCATCATTAAGAATACTCAGGTAACTCTGATATCTGATCCTGCTGATAGTTCCATTTTCAAGTGCCTGCTTTACAGCGCATCTGGGTTCGTGGGTATGAGTGCAATTATTAAATTGGCATCCCATACTTATTGCTCTCATTTCAGGGAAGCGCTCCCAAACTTCATTGTGTTCAAAATCGGTAAGGCTGAATTCCTGGATTCCTGGTGTATCAATAATAGAGGCACCAAAGGAAAGTTCAAACATTTCGGCAAAGGTGGTAGTATGTGTACCTTTATGGTGATAAGCTGATATTTCGCTGGTTCGAAGATCTAATCCTGGCTCAATTGAATTGATAATTGCTGATTTTCCTGTTCCTGAATGCCCTGAAAGCAAGGTTGTTTTTCCTTTAAGTTCATTTTTCAGATCATCAATGCCATCGCCCCGCAGTGCCGAAACTGCAAAACATTTGTATCCTATTGATTCATATAGCTCTTTATATTTTCTCAGAATATCCATAATTGCCTTATCATAGATATCAATTTTATTGAAAATGATAGTAGCCGGTATATGATAAGCTTCGGCAGTGATAAGAAAACGATCAATGAATCCTATTGAAGTCCTTGGCATTGCCAGAGTTGTAACAAGCCAGGCCTGATCAATATTTGCAGCAATTATATGGGATGCTTTTGATAGTTTAATTGATCGCCTTATCATATAATTATGGCGTGGTTTTATCTCTGAAATAACACCTGTATTCTTACCTGCTTCCATTGTAATACGAACTCTGTCGCCAACGGCAACGGGGTTTGTGGTTCGTATTTCTCCGGTACGAAATTTACCTCTAAGACGACATTCCACTCTGGTTCCATCATCAAGTTTAACTATGTACCAACTACCAGTTGATTTGGTTACAATTCCTTCCAAAATCCATTAAAATATTGATTATCAATTAAGGAAAATTATAATATTTTCGGATTGGTTGTTTAATATCCCAAACACATTTCAATCCTTTCTTAAAAATAACAAAATCGCCGGTTGTAATTTTGAAATTTCCTTTATCAGTTTCCACTATTACTTCACCCTCAATTATCAGACATTCTTCATCACCATCGTATTTCCAAGGAAACTTTGAGATTTCTTTTTCCCATATTGGCCATGACCTTACAGCCCGGTCTGAAATCTCTTTTTCAGAAAGCTTTTTTACAATTAATTCTTCCATTTTATGCAATTTTAAATTTTGTTGTAAATTTACAAATTATTTCCTTAAACCTAATCCTAAAGATATGTTTGTCACAAATCTGATTTCCGCTATAATCACACTGTTAATAGCTTTTCTCATTTATTTTTCCATCGGTTTACGACAAAGAAGGAGCTTCGCTCCCGCCCTGCCAATTCTTTTTATCTGGGGATTTGTAAGTATTTTATTAAATGTTTTAAGTGTTTATTTAGCAAATCTATCCGGATTATTTCCTTTGGGTAATAGTATTCACAGGGTCATTTTCTACTCAATTGTTATTGCAGGTTTCGTGCGCGAATTTGGTAAATTCATAACAATAAGGATTATCTCAAAACAACGCAGAGATTTTCACAATCCCGCTGATGGAATAATTTTTGCCCTTATGGCATCTCTTGGATTCACATTAGCAGCTATTATATGGAACATTACTTTTATGAATGAAACCTCAATGGATATTTATCGCAGTTTGCTGGTATTGCCTGCAAATATCATCACTGCTATAATTCTAGGATTTTTCATGGGCTTGGGCAAATTGCGCCGTAATGCTTTTATTGATTCAACTACAGGATTATTTGCAGCCACTATTTTTCAGGCAGTATTTGAGTTTTGTTTCATTATTGCGGATCCAACCCTGCTTATGGTCCTTTTTGTCGGCTCAATTTTAATAGCCATTGTGTTAGTCAACAGAGCAAGAGCAATAAACAAATAAGCAGATGTAAGAAGCCAGATATCCAAAATCTGATTATTTACGACCTTATTATATAAGTTTATAAATTTTTCCTGGCAGAGTTTTTATCAGACCCTCAAACTCAAGATTTAATAATGCATTGGCAACCAGTGAAATATTGATGTTTGTCACTTCACATATCCTGTCAATGCTTGCTTCGCCATTTTCCTGTATAACTGCCATGATCTTTTCCTGATCGGGGGTAAGTTCTATCATAAGTTTGCGCTGAACAGCCTGTTTCTTTACATTTTGAGTCCAACCCATTAAATATCCAATATCCTCAACCGATTGAAGCAAAGAAGCCTGATTTGTTTTGATAAGGAAATTACATCCTTCAGAAAAATAATTTCCAATATTTCCCGGTACTGCAAAAACATCACGATTATACGAATTGGCAATTTTTGCTGTAATGAGCGCCCCGCCTTTCATGCCTGATTCTATAACAACAACTGCATCCGATAAGCCGGCAATTATACGGTTGCGGGAAGGAAAATTTTCTTTGTCGGGTTTGGTTCCACTTGGATAATCTGCAAGCAAACCTCCCTGATTTAACATACGTTCAGCCAGGGTTTTATTTAAAGGAGGATAAATTCTGTCCAGACTATGAGCCAAAACAGCTATGGTATTAAGTCCATTCTCAAGGGAGCTTTTATGGGCACAGGTGTCTATTCCATAAGCCAATCCACTAATTATCAAAACATCCATGTCTTTAAGGTCTTCAATGAACTTCTCACAGAAATCCTTACCGTATTGGGTTGCCCTCCGGGTACCAACTATTGAGATTATTTTCGGATGATTCAGGTCGGCATCACCTTTAAAATAAATCATCAGGGGTCCGTCAATACATTCACGAAGCCTGTATGGATATTGTTCATCAGTATAAAATAATGCAGTGATCTTATATTTGTTTATAAATTCAATTTCACGTGCAGCAAGTTCCAGAGCTTTACTTCTGTTCTCAATAATACTATTAGCCAATTGTTTCCCAATATGCTCAACCTTAAGCAAAACACCCTTTTTCTCAGTAAAAACGGCTTCAGCACTCCCACAAGCCGAAACAAGTTTTTTACCCAGAATATCACCAACACCCGGAATCATAGTTAAGGCTATCTTATGCAGTAAATTCATATGATTAGTTTATTTGGAAATAATACTTTTACAATCAAAATTGTATTTTTACAAATTGTAAGCCTGTCGTTAGGTTTTAGGTAGTTTACAGAAATTAAAACGGGTAAAAATAATCAAAAATCGTTTGTCTCGCTCAAGCAACATACTGGTTTGCCCTCTCGACTGGGGGCTGGGTCATGCTACACGTTGTGTACCAATCATTAACAGCCTGCTTGAGCTAAAGAGCAAAGTGTTAATTGCCGGCAGCGGAAGATCATTAGAATTCTTAAAATCAGAATTTCCTCAGTGTGAGTTCATAAATTTGCCTTCGTATCGTTTTACATACAGCAAAAAAGGCAGAATGGTTTCGGCTATGCTTTTTTCAATTCCTTATATCCTGAGCGATATATTTAAAGAACATAAGCAGCTTAAGAAAATAATTTCAAAGTATAATATTGATGGTATTATTTCTGATAACCGTTTCGGGCTGTGGAATCGGCAAGTTCCCTGTGTGTACATGACCCATCAGATCCATATAAAAACTCCGGTGAAATTAAAATTTCTTGAGCCTGTAGTTTACCTGCTGCATAAATTTTTCATAAAGAAATACGATCTTCTATGGATTCCCGATAATGAAACAAAGCCATGGCTTTCAGGCAATCTGTCACATCCTGCAATCAAAGGAATAAAGCATAAATATATCGGTTCGTTAAGTCGTTTTTCAAAACACCATTCCGCTGAATCGGGATCAGTTTTAGATCATACTTCTGATATCCTTATAATGATATCCGGACCGGAACCTCAGCGTACAATATTTGAAGATATTGTTAGAAAGCAAACAGCTGAGATTCAAAACAAGGTGATCATTTTGTGCGGGCTGCCTGATCAGGAACGAAAACCTGAAATCATTGACAACATCACTGTTTATCCTCATGTTTCAACACCGGCTTTAAAGAAATTAATTGAGAACACGGATATAATAGTTTGTCGTTCAGGCTATTCATCAATAATGGATCTGGCGAGGTTTGGTAAGAAAGTGTTTTTTGTACCCACACCTGGACAAACCGAACAGGAATACCTTGCATCTTATCTGAAACAAGAGGGAATAGCTGATTTTGCGAACCAGCAAGAATTCCGGCTTACGGATGTTTTCAAAACTTATGAGGATTTCAGTGGTTTCAAAAACTTTCCGGTTAATGATACAGTTCATAAGGCAGTAAAAGATTTTCTCGGGCTGATTTGCAATAAATTTTAAAACACTTTGTTAAATCTTATTAAAAGTATTTGATATGAACCTTTTTATTACCTGGAATGTAAACCCTGAAATATTCAGTATCGGAGGTTTTTCAATACGCTGGTATGGTTTGATGTTTGTTTTTTCTTTTTACTTCGGCTATCTGATAGTAAGTAGAATGCTTAAAAAAGAAGGTGTTGCCGAAAACATGTTCGACAAACTCCTAACATGGATGATCATTGCAACTATTGTCGGCGCACGATTGGGTCATGTACTTTTTTACCAGCCCAATTATTATTTAAAGCATCCTCTCGAAATACTTTTGATATGGGAAGGCGGGCTTGCCAGTCATGGTGCTGCCATAGGTATTACTATTGCTTTATGGTGGTTTGCGAGAAAGGAGAAAATTGATTTTTGGTTGCTGACTGACCGTATTGTAATTGCAGTAGCGTTAGCAGGATTTTTCATACGGATGGGCAATCTTTTTAATTCAGAAGTTTTTGGCAGACCTACCACTCTGCCCTGGGGATTTATTTTCACCAGTGTTGACAGTATTCCCCGTCATCCATCTCAGCTTTATGAGGCGTTGGCGTATCTGTTAATATTTTTCTTTTTATTCTGGTATTACCATAAAAAACAATGCAAGCCAGAAAGGGGTGTGCTTTTCGGATGGTTCCTTATGTTGATTTTTGGAGTCAGAATAATTATTGAATTTCTGAAAGAACCTCAGGTGGACTTCGAGCAAACTATGATCTTCAATATGGGGCAAATACTCAGCATACCACTTGTAATCGCAGGTATGTATTTTGTTTTGAGAAAGAAAGAATAATTGGGCGTTTTTATTTCAAAACGCATCTTTAAGTACAGCCTGAATTTCTCTATTTTCCTGAATACATTAAGATGAATCCATATAATTCATCAGCCAGTTCTTCCTGCTCGTATGCTCTCGCAGACATAGCAAGCCTTTGCAGCATTATCATTGCTATTTCAAGCTCTTCCTGGTAATATGCTGCAATTGAAGGTCTTTGGTCACTGTAATAAGCAATCTCAGCCTTGAAATTTTCAGCTATTGCCCGTACAAGGTCATTTGCCTTATCAATCTGATCAGCTTCGTAATACACTTCTGTAAAAGCAGTTGTAAAACGGTCGTAAGGGAATTTCTCATTAGGAAAAACTTCCAGATACCTGTTGGCAACAGCTACTGCCGAATCAATTTTATTTTCATCAATCAAAGCCTGAGCAAGGCGCATGAAATTTTGGCGCGGGAAAAACGAGTTACGCATACTTTCACGATCAACGGTTACCTTAGGATCGCTGATATTACCCCATCTGGCTTTGTTCATCATGGCATCATAGGTTGCCTCCACATTTACACCACCCATACCCTGATAATAATGATCGGCTTCAACAGGTATAAATTTGTAAACAAATCCTTCGAGATGAAAATATCTGTCGGCGTTCAATGCTCCCAATATTTCTCTCGGACTGGTAAAATATAATGAGCGGTTCCAGTTGTTGGTAGCAACAAAATCAAGTACAGCCAGATCGTTGCGATACAGGTAATTCTGATTGATATCCCATTTGATCTCAGGTTCAATTCTATCAGCAAAATACGAAGGCACTGTTCCGCTTTTCAAAACAGCGTCTTTATCAACAGTCATTTTAACTTTTTTTGTAGGGAAATAGTTTATCTGACGGTCGCCAAGCCTGACTTTTGTATTATCTGATTCGCTTGAAATAAAATTAATTATCTCTTTCAATTCTCTGTGATCAGGGATTCCGCGATCCCAGAAATATGCCACTTCAGTTGAACTACCTTCATACTGGTCATTTGTCATGGTAAACGGCATAGGATCGGAATCATTGACTTTTCGTGCCAGCTGCTGCACATACCAGCTACCTGATGCGAGCATATGGTTGGCAACTCTTACATCATCTCTAACGCCTTCAACATCCTGAATATACCATAATGGAAAAGTGTCATTATCACCATAGGTTATCAAAATCGAGTTCGGATCGCAACCTATGAGGTAATTATGAGCAAAATCGCGGGCAACATATTTATTTGAACGGTTATGATCATCCCATCCTTCCTTTGCCATTATTCCGGGAACCAATAATAATGTAATCAGAGTAACCAGTATAGCCGAAAGTCCGGGGTTCAGCTTTTTACTTAACAACTCCCATAAAGCCAGCACTCCCAAGCCTATCCAAATGGTATAGGCATAAAATGAAGCTGCATAGGAATAATCCCGCTCTCTGGGCTGATATGGAGTTTGGTTCAGATACACAATAATTGCAAGGCCAGTCATAAAAAACAAAAGCGCCACAACCAGGGTATCTTTATAATTACGTTTCCAGTGATATAGTAACCCAATGATACCAAGCAAAAGAGGAAGAAAATAAAATTTATTATGAGCCGGATTTTTCATTGAAGGGGGCAGATTGCTTTGATCGCCAAGACGCCAGTTGTCAATAAAATTAATACCGCTGAGCCAATTTCCTTCTCTTGGTCCTCCATGGCCTTCAATATCATTTTGTCTTCCAACAAAATTCCACATGAAATACCGGAAATACATGTGCCCAACCTGATAATTGAAAAAGAAACGAAGATTTTCAAGGAACGTTGGTTTATATATTATTTCATTCGAACCATCGCTTTTAATCACCTGAATAGGAGTTCCTTCAATTTTTCCCCATGCTTTATAGGCTTCAGCATGTGCACTTCTTGTGCTGCTCCACATTCTTGGGAATATAGTCTCAAAACGAGGATCATAATTAGGAATCACACCTTTACGATCATCAATAACTACATATTTTCCCAGGGCTTTATCTTTCTTATAAACAGGGCTGCCATCTGAATACGGGTTTTCAGAATCGAGAGGGGCATTGTAATATGGTCCGTAAAGCAGTGGCCATGAGCCATACTGCTCTCTGCCAAGATAGGAAAGAAGCGACATAGCATCCGAAGGATTGTTCATATTCTGCGGTGGATTGGCATTTGCCCGGATTACAATCATAAAAAAGGAAGAATAACCGATAATAATGAATGTAAGCGAAAGCAAAGCTGTATTAAGCAATACTTTTCTTTTTCTATGTGTGTAAAGTAAACCCCAGGTCAGCAGAAATGCAATCAGCAAGAAAAAGAAGATTGTCCCCGAATTAAACGGAAGTCCTAAGACATTCACAAATAAAAGTTCGGTTTTAGCTTCAAGTTTCACAATTCCGGGTATTAACAGGCTCATAATAAAATAAATAAGAACCACTGATATAATTCCGGTTATAGCAATTCCTTTACGGGATACATCGTAACGTTTGAAATAAAAAATGAAAGCAATGGCAGGGATTGCAAGTAAATTAAGCAGATGCACTCCTATTGAAAGTCCAATCAGATAAGCAATAAGAACAATCCAGTGCAGGTTGTGTCTCTTGTCGGCTACGCGCTCCCAGCGTAAAATCGCCCAGAAAACCAGAGCTGTAAAAAACGATGACATGGCGTAAACTTCACCCTCAACGGCCGAAAACCAGAACGAATCGGAGAATGTATATGCCAGCGAACCTACAACACCAGCACCCAGAATAGCATAAATTTTGCCTTGGGTAAGTTCACCCGTACTTTTCACTGCCTTTTCAGCCAGCATGGTAATAGTCCAGAAAAGGAATAAAATAGTGAATGAGCTTGAAAGTGTTGACATAATATTGATCATAAGAGCTACTGTGGAACCATCAGATGCAAAAAGTGTGAATACTCTTCCAAGCATCTGAAACAAAGGAGCTCCTGGCGGATGCGTAACCTGAAGCTTGTAAGCAGTGGCAATAAACTCTCCGCAGTCCCACCAACTGGTAGTAGGTTCAACTGTTAAAAAATATACCAGAGTAGCTATTGCAAATACTATCCACCCTGTAATAAGATCGAGTTTTCTTAGTAGTTTGACGTTCATGAAAATTCTTTGAAAACCGGCATCTCAGCCGGTAGTTATGCATTAAAATCTAATTTTTATAGTCAGGCTAAATAAAAATTTCAACTTGCTAAAATAGAGTTTTTTTGCGTTTGCTATCATTGTTATCTGGTATAAATTTGAAAAGAGTCAGACCATGACAGCCCGGGCTTCCTTTTCTTAGTAGTTTTACTTCGTTAAAATCCAACTACTATGAGCAAAACTACATTTTTTTTCGGTCAATCTGTTTTCGGACAGCTTATTTCTTTAATTGATCCTAAAATTATATCTGATGTTAGCAAAGCTTGTAATGCCGACCGGTATGTTAAGAAGTTTAAAACAAAAGGTCACTTGATAAGCATGGTGTTTTGTGCACTTACAAAATGCTCTTCATTGAGAGAGGTATCAGGTGCTATACTAGGATTATCAGGCAAGACCAAACATTTTCAATTGGATCACATACCCAAAAGGAGTACGCTTAGTGATGCAAATCAACGACGAGATGCTGAAGTTTTCGGAATTATATACAACAAGCTCTTTAGAAAATATGGATATATTTTCTCGGACAGCCTGATTAAAGATGTCATTAACAAGCAAATAGAGATTTTCGATAGCACCACTATCAGTTTTTTTAAAGACATTTTAAAATGTGTTGGTAGAAAACCAAAAGATGGAAAGCACAAAGGAGGCATCAAAGTTCATACTGTTATTAATGTTGATTAGGTGGTTCCAAAGTTAGTCTGGCTTACCAATTCAGCAACAGATGACCACATCTTGTTGAATAAGCTAAAAATGAATCCAAATACTATTTATGTGTTTGATAAGGGTTACAATGATTACAAGGCTTTCAAAAAGTTCAGTGATAATGAAACCGGATTTATTACCCGAATTAAAGAGAATGTAGTATATGCGTCTGTCTATGAGAATGAAATTGATGAGCATATTCATTCAAGCGTTCTTCAGGATGAAATCATCGAACTTACTGTAAAAGAAGAGACAACAACAAGTAAGTTAAAACTCAGGAAAATAAGGTTTTACGATAGAGCCTTAAAACGTGAGTTTGGGTTTCTAGCCAATTTGTTTGAGATGCGACCTGATTTAGTATCAGCTATATATAAGTTACGCTGGTAAATTGAGATTCTTTTTAAGCAGATTAAGCAAAATTTTCCGTCGAAATATTTTCTGGGAGACAATGAAAACGCCATCAAAATTCAAATATATTGTACTTTGATTGCTAATTTGCTCATGACGGTAATACAAAAAAGTTTGAAAAGGAACTGGGCATTTTCAAATCTCCTGACTTGTCCGCCTTATTGAAGTGCCAATAATATTATATTGATATTCAATTAGTTATTGAGTAAAAAATCTAA
>LSQX01189149.1_pt1 | contig 13374 bp, 9 predicted proteins | sample 654561 | NCBI WGS metagenome assembly LSQX01 (sample SAMN04489861, study PRJNA283612) | anaerobic digester metagenome | isolation source: 4 biogas reactors fed with cattle manure at either 37C or 55C with and... | place: Denmark: Kongens Lyngby | collected 2014 | reverse complement strand
ACGTTGCGCTGAACCAAAACAGATCCGCGATGAAGCCGAAAGGCGCATAGGAGACCTGTACGCGCCACTCACAATCACCACAGATATAGGACAGTCGAGTGACGATCTCAAGCACCTCGTAGGTGAGTCCTTTACCGTGATCGCCTGGTTATGGGCAAGGACTGTGGCGAGCCCCAATCCTGCCTTTGGAAGATCCCATGTTCCACTTGTCTCGTCATTTGTGCTTGGAACGAAGAAAGGCAGGGAAGTCTATCTGGAGCCGGTCGTATCTGGCGACACCTACAGCTTCAAGGTTCGCCGAGGTTCACCCCCTTCGACTGCGAGCGCTGGAACTAAGCTTGGCCGTGGCTCGAACTTTAGGTGCATTCTTTCAGGTGCTGCGATTTCGGGAGAATATATCAAGCAAGAGGCGAGCGCTGGCCGGCTTGGAACGCGACTACTAGCGGTTGTATTAAAAGGCCCCAAAGGACGATTGTATGCGGCGGCGCAAGACTCAAGTGAACGCCTAGCAAAAGCACGACAGCCTCAATGGATGCCCACGCAAGAGTTAATAGGGAAATGCAAAGACCAGCTGCCACTCTACGGCATGACGACTTTCGCAGACATATTCTCTCAACGGCAGCTCGTCGGGCTAACTACGCTGTCCGACTTAGTCCGTGAAGTCCGAGAAGTTGTCCAAGCGGATGCGATCAAAAGTGGCCTGCTCCCAGATCTAAAAGGAATTGATCAGGGCGGCAGCCAGGCACTCGCATACGCAGAGGCAGTGAGTTTGTACTTGGGATTTGCGGTTGATCGTACATGCGATTACTCGTCTGCACTTTGCTCTTGGCACAACGGCCCGAAGATGGAAGCCATTCGCAATACATTCGGCCGGCAAGCACTGCCTATGATATGGGATTTCGCCGAAGCAAACATCTTTTCTGATTCCAGTGGCAACTGGATGCAGAACGTTGATTGGATCGTGCGAAGCTTCTCGTCATTTCCAGCGACTGCACCCGGGTATGCAATGCAGGAGAATGCCGCCACGCAAGAGACTTCGCGGTCAAAGATTGTCTCAACTGACCCTCCATACTATGACAACATAATGTATGCGGATTTGTCGGACTTTTTCTATGTGTGGCTCAGGCCTCTCTTCAAAGATGTGTTTCCCGGCCTTTGCCAAACGTTAGCCGTACCCAAATCTGACGAGCTCGTCGCGTCGCCGTACCGCAATTCAACGAAAAGCGAAGCGGAACAGTTTTTTCTTAATGGTATGGCTTTGGCGATCGAGCGAGTTGCTTCCAGCTCTCATCCCGCATATCCAGTGACGATTTACTATGCATTCAAGCAGTCTGAGGCAAGTGCTGACGATGAGACAACTTCGACAGGATGGGAGACGTTTTTGGAGGCGGTGATTCGGTCCGGATTTGCATTGATGGGCACATGGCCAATGAGAACAGAACTTGGCAATCGCATTCTTGGGATGGGAACGAATGCTCTCGCTTCAAGCGTGGTTCTGGTGTGTCGAAAGAGGTTGGACGCGGCCGGGCAGATTTCGCGACGACAGTTCATCCGCGAGCTAAATGCGGTGTTGCCTCTCGCGTTAGATGCAATGACTCGCGAGAGCGAGGGGCTTCACTCTCCTGTCGCACCAGTCGATTTATCGCAAGCAATTATTGGACCAGGCATGGCTGTGTTTTCAAAGTACACAGCGGTGCTGGAAGCTGATGGAACTCCAATGACAGTCCGAACTGCGCTCCAGCTGATCAACCGCTTCCTGGCTGAAGACGACTTCGACGCTGACACGCAGTTCTGCCTTCATTGGTTCGAGCAATACGGTTGGGAGACGGGCAAGTTTGGTGAGGCCGATACGCTGGCCCGAGCCAAGGGAACCAGCGTCGATGGAGTCAAGCAGTCGGGCGTCCTTCATTCTGCAGGCGGCAATGTGCGTCTGCTGAAATGGGCTGAGTACCCGAGTGACTGGGACCCGCAATCCGATCAGCGACTACCGATCTGGGAAGTCTTGCACCAACTGATCCGAGTATTCAACACCGAGGGCGAAACCGGAGCGGCGGCGGTCTTTGCCGCTGTCCAGTCCAAAGCCGAGGCCGCCCGGCAACTCGCCTACCGGCTCTACACGTTGTGCGAGCGCAAGAACTGGGCGGAAGACGCCCGCGCCTACAACGAAGTCGTCACCTCCTGGTCCGGCATTGAATCCGCCGCCGCCAAAGAACCGGCTGCCACCCAACGCACACTGTTTGACAATTGAGGGAACAAACCATGAAACCATGGCGAGAAATTGCCGTACCGCATCGCGACGTGCTGGAAGGAACCTTTCAACAGTCGGAGTTCGCAGCCGACATCACGGCGGTGCATACGGGCAAGGCGACCAAAGAGTATCAGGACGCTTCGGCGTTCTATGATCGCACCTTCATCACCGAGGGGATGCGATTGCTGCTGACGCAGGTAGCCCAGCGGCTGGTCGGCAAAGGGGGCGAGCCGGTCATCCAGCTTCAAACGGCCTTCGGTGGCGGCAAGACACACACGATGTTGGCCGTCTATCACCTCGCCACGCGAAAGTGCGCTCTGTCGGACTTGGCTGGAATTCCCTCGCTAGTCGAGCAGGCTGGAATGATGGACGTCCCCCAAGCCCGCGTTGCGGTGCTGGATGGGACGGCTCATGCACCTGGCCAAGCCTGGAAGCACGGCAAGCAGACGATCAAGACGCTGTGGGGCGAACTCGCCTGGCAACTCGGAGGAAGCGAAGCGTACGCGATGGTCAAGGAGGCCGACACGACGGGCACCTCCCCAGGCAAAGACGTGCTGCGCGATTTGCTGGCCCAGTATTCGCCGTGCATCGTCCTGATCGATGAACTCGTCGCCTATGTCCGTCAGTTCTCTGAAGGCCAGACACTGAGCGGCGGCAGTTACGACACCAACCTTTCGTTCGTCCAGGCGCTCACAGAGGCGGTTAAGCTGGTCCCTAATGCCATCGTCCTGGCATCGTTGCCTGAATCCGAAGTCGAAGCCGGCAGCCAACGCGGCGTCGCGGCACTCCGAGCCCTGGAAAAGACCTTCGGCCGCATCCAGGCATTGTGGAAGCCCGTCGCCACGGAAGAAGCGTTCGAGATCGTGCGTCGGCGACTGTTCGAGCCGGTGCGTGACGGCAAGACTCGCGACGCGGTCTGCCGAGCCTTTGCCGATGCCTATGTGGCCGAAGGGTCCAAGCTGCCCGCTGAAACCCAGGAAGGTCGCTACTTCGACCGACTGGTGCAAGCCTACCCGATCCATCCCGAGGTCTTCGATCGGTTGTACGAAGACTGGACCACCATCGACGGATTCCAACGCACCCGTGGCGTATTGAAGTTAATGGCCAAGGTCATCTACCGACTCTGGAAGGACGACAACAAGGACCTTATGATCCTGCCCGGAAGTCTTCCGCTGCACGATGGCAGTTCGCGGAACGAGCTGACGTACTACTTGCCCGCTGGCTGGGACGCCGTAGTCGAAAAGGACATTGACGGCGACCGTGCGGAAACGACGGAACTCGAGAACAAGGAACCTCGCTTCGGTCAGGTGAATGCCGCCCGCCGCGTGGCTCGCACGCTTTTCCTTGGCAGTGCTCCTTCGTCCGTGGCGGGGAAGGCCGGCATCCGAGGACTCGATCGTGCACGAGTTTTGCTCGGTTGTTTGCAGCCAGGGCAAACCTCGGCAACCTACATCGACGCCCTTAACCGCTTGGCCGATCGGCTCCACTACCTGAACAGCTCCGGCGACAAGGCCCAGGAGGCAACCCGCTTCTGGTTCGACACCCGCGCCAACCTGCGCCGCGAGATGGAGGACCGTAAGCGACGGTTCGATGACAACACCGATGTGCGCGGCAAGATCGGCGAAGCCCTTAAGAAGATGGTCGGCAGCGCCACGTTTTTCGATGGCGTTCACATCTTCACGCCTCATAACGATGTGCCAGACGACAGCGCACTTCGGCTAGTTGTCCTTCCTCCGGAATTCTGTCACTCACGAGATCTCAAACAACCTGCTGAGCAGGCCGTCCTGGACTACGTGCGCAACAACGGCACCAAGCCGCGATACCGAGGCAATCGCCTGGTCTTTCTCGCCCCGGACATGGCCATCATGAATCGCCTGCGTGATGTTGCTCGCGTGGCCTTGGCGTGGAACTCGATCGTCGAAGACGTGAAGGAGGGACGCCTTAACATCGACCTGCTTCAGAAGAAGCAAGCTGAAAAGGAACTGCAAACCGCCGAAGAAGTTGTGCCCCGCGCAGCACGAGAGTGCTACAAATGGCTGATGTGCCCTGTGCAGAACACCCCCACCGATCCCAAGCCTACTGTTGAAGCCTTCCCGCTAAATACTACCGGCGGTTCCGCGGGCAACGAGATCGAGCGAGTCTGCATCGATAACGAGCTGGTCATCACGACCTGGTCTCCGATCCACCTCCGCACGAAACTCAAGGAGCTGTACTGGAAGGACGGCAAAGCTGCAGCCGGAGCGATGGCCTTCTGGGAAGACACGCTTCGTTACCTGTACCTGCCCAGGCTCAAGAATCGCGACTCGTTGACTCAAGCCATCCGCACCGGGGCATCGTCAACAGACTTCTTCGGCACTGCCTACGGCCAGGAAGGCGACAAGTACACCGGCTTCCACATCGGCGAAGGGAACGTCCAGTTCGACGACACGCTGCTATTGATCGAGCCCACTGCAGCCATCGAGTACCTGGCCAAGCTGAAGAAGGCCGAAGAAGCCGCAAAGGCTGGCTCAACAACCACCGATGGCGGCACGTCGACCGCCGGCGGCACGTCCGGTGGTGGTGATACAGGGGCGGACACTTCGACTGACGGCCAGGGCACGGCCGGCACCGGGGGTACGGGTCCCACAGGCACCGGTACTACCACCGCAACCAAGCCCAGGTCCTTCCACGGATCGATTCAGATCAAGCCTTCCGCTGCGAAGATGCACTTGGTGCAAGTCGCCGAAGAGATCATCGCCCTCCTTGCCGGCGACCCCAACGCATCTCTGAACATCACGCTCGAAATCAACGCCGAGTTCCCATCTGGAGCCTCGGACCAAATCAAACGTGCCGTCTCCGAAAATGCGTCCGCGCTGGGGTTCAAGACGAAAGCCTGGGAGTAGAAACCATGTCAATTCGACGCAATATACCCTCATGTCCAACTGCTCCCGTTGCGTCAGCATCAACTAACGCATTCGTGTTCGACATCGAATTGATCACGCCGATGTTCGGCGGCGGTGTGGAAACGCGGGTCAACGATCCGAGCTTTCCGATCCGCCCGACCTCAATCCGGGGCCAGTTGCAGTTCTGGTGGCGATCGACAGTCGGTGCCCAGTACGCAACTCGCCAGGAACTCCGGGTGGCTCAGTCGGCAATCTGGGGCGACACCACGAGGGCCAGCCGCGTTCAAGTTCGGATAGATAGAGTGCAAGCGACCGAGCCAGATCCGTGCGCGCGGTACGAAATGGACCGCAATCGTCCCGGCACGTTTCGCTCAATGCCGACTTGGAACACACCGTTCAACAATACTGTCCTCCCTTATGCTTTGTTCCCGTTTCAAGGACAGCTGGCCAACGGGCGGAGACAGATCGAGGTTGAACCGGCTTCGTGCATTCGGAATGCCACGTTCCGGCTAACCGTGATCTGTCACGATGACATCGACTACGCAAGGCAGGTCGAGCCCGCCATCTGGGCATGGGCGAACTTTGGTGGCTTGGGAAGTCGGACTCGCCGTGGCTGCGGTGCGATCTTTTGCAAGACCCTGGCACCGAGAGACAAAGATGACCTGAAGGCGATGTGGTTGCGACACATGCCCGCACTTTTCCCACTGCGGGAATGGCCGACGCTTGCGGAAGCCATCCTGGCCGACCGAGATCATCCCACGGCGATGAGTGCATGGGATCGGGTCATTGATCGATTCCGGCACTTCCGACAAGGCGTCGGAAGGGGAAGAAACCAGGGGCAACAACCGAATCGCCCAGGCCGCTCGCGGTATCCCGAACCGGAGGCCATCCGCACGGTTCTCTACAACCCACAGGCACCCTGGTCGCATGATCGTATGGAACACATCCCCAACGATGCATTCCCGCGGGCCGAACTCGGTCTGCCAATCGTGTTCCACTTCCAAGGACAAGGTGAGCCGCCCGACACGGTCCTCTATCCGGACAACGACTCGGAGGGCAGGAAACGCGAACGGATGGCGAGTCCGCTGATCCTCAAACCGCTGGCGTTGCAGAGCGGCGAGTCGGTTCCTCTCATCCTGCGGCTAAAGACGCCTGCTCTCACGGGAGTGGATCTTCGTCGCGGCGACACCTCGCTCGGCCTCCCGCCAACCACGATGACCCGCGATCCGCGACTCGCGGGCTATCCGAATTCGCCCCTGGCGGGGTCGCCGAACGGCTCGGCGATCGAGGCATTCCTTGCTTTTGCTCGCAGTGAAGGATTCACGGAGGTGACGCGATGAGCCACCTACTTGCCATTGCGGTCGGCCCGGTTCAGGAGTTCATCGCCGCGGCGCGGCGGACCCGCGACCTGTGGTTCGGCTCGTACCTTTTGTCCGAACTCAGTCGGGCGGTGGCCAAGTCAGTAGAAGCCGACGGAGGAAAACTTATTTTCCCCGCGTCTTCCGACGCGGAGAACGTCGCCAACGTCATCCTGGCGGAATTGCCATCGGGAGAGCCGAGGGACGTGGCGGCCAAGGCGAAGCAAGCGGCTCAAGAGCGCTGGCTTGAGTTCGCCAGCAAGGCTCACCGTGAAGCCGCCGGTGTGATCCGGCAGGACATCTGGGACGACCAAGTCAACGACGTCATTGAGTACTACGCTGCATGGATAGCGCGTTCTGCGGATTACAGGGCGGATCGCGGCAAGTTAATGCGACTGCTGGCTGGACGCAAGAACTGTCGGGATTTTCTTCCTGCCAAGGGGCGAGCCGGAGTGCCCAAGTCATCCTTGGACGGGCAACGGGAATCGGTGCTGAAAGACCCCGCACGCGAACGATGCCCCGAGCGATTTCGAGCTCGGCTTCGCATCCGTGAAGGGGAACAACTCGACGTCGTCGGCCTGGTCAAACGCGTGGCCGGTGGCACATTGCCATACCCGTCGGTCGCCCGCGTTGCGGCGGATCCCTGGGTTAGGGGGAACCAACGCCGTCTTGGCCCAGTTACCGCGGCATGTGGATCGTTGGCTGAAATCATTCGGCCATTGAACACACCCGCCCACCCCCACTTCGATGCGTTCCCTTACGAAGGCACCGCCGTCTACATCGCTCGGCATCACGAGTTGATCGAGGAGACAGGGGTGACGCCAGAAGACCTTCGATCGCTTCGGGAGGCATTGGCGAGGCTCCCTTACCCGGAGCCTTACCTGGCCGTCCTCGTCGCGGACGGTGACAAGATGGGGGCCGCCATCTCCGCACTGACTTCGCCAGATACGCATCGCGAGTTCTCGAGTGCCTTGGCCGAGTTCGCGAGTTCCGCTCGTACGATCGTCAGCGCCCACAATGGAGTTTTGGTCTACGCAGGGGGCGATGATGTACTGGCCTTTCTGCCTGTGGACAAGTGCCTGAGTTGTGCCCGCAATCTGCACGAGGATTTCGGGTTACGACTGGCGAAGTACGGCAACCCGACCTTGTCCGTCGGCGTCGCCGTCGGCCACTTCATGGAGAACCTCGAAGACCTGCTCGTCTACGGCCGCGCCGCCGAGAAGGCCGCAAAGCAGCCGGATCGTGACGGACTGGCTGTGCATCTCCACAAGCGCGGCGGTGCGCCGATCGGCGTGCGGGCGAGGTGGAATGATAACCCCGATCATCGCCTGGAGCGGTTCGCCAACCTGATGAATCAGGGCATCATTCCGACCAAGTTGCCGTATGAGTTGCGAGAGATGGCGCAGCTTTACGAAAAGTGGAAAGAGAACGCAGACGTTGCGATCCAACAAGATCTCTGCCGTCTGATCTCCAAGAAGGCGTCACGCGGATCGGGCACGGTTCGGCAAGCGTTGTCTGAGTACATCAAGGACATGAATTCGGAGAAGCTGATGACCCTCGCGCGGGAACTGCTCGTCGCCCGCCAGATCGCCACAGCGTTACGGCAGGCGTCTGAGCAAGAGGTTGCCACCGAGGAGGTGACGTCGTGAACATGATTTTGCAAGTGACACCGCGTGATCCGCTGATCGCTCGCGATGGCCGACCGTTCGGCGCGGGTCAAGGCAACCGGATGCGCAGCTTGCCCTGGCTGTTGCCTTCCGTTGTTGCCGGTTCATTCCGCACGGCGTTGGTGAAGGCCGGCACCGGAGACTTTTCCGGTGACACTCCGCAACGCTTGATGCAGATCGCGGTCGCCGGAGTTTTCCCAGTTCATGGCGGCGAGTTGTACCTACCCACTCCAAACGATGCCGTTGCAGAACCTCGGGACGACGGCAAGGGAATCATGGCCTTGCACCAGATTGTTCCGCAAACGATTTCCGGCGGCTGCGACCTGCCTGAGGACGGCTTGCTACCGGTCATGCTCTCCGCGTCGCAGTCCGGCGAGGACTTTAAGCCAACTGAAGTTCCCGCCTGGTGGCCAATCGAAAAGTATACGGAGTGGCTGCTGGGTAATGACCCAGGTTTCGACTCGTCCTTCTTGGGCAGTCCGCTTCAGGAAACTCGGGATCACGTCTGCATTGATGCCCAGCGCGGAGCAGCGGCCGATGGTCAGATCTTTGCAACAACAGGTCTGAACGTGACTCATTTGCCTCGCTTCGGCGCTGAGAGATCGCGGGCGCTGGACGAGCGATTCGCAGAGATCACATTTTCGGCTCGGATTACCATCCCAGATTCCGAGGCGGCCTTAACGATCGGCCAGCAGTACGGCATCTGGCATCCTCTGGGTGGCGAGCGGCGAATGGTTCACTGGCAGCAGGAAGCGGCAGAAACCACCGGGTGGAATTGCCCTGCGGGTATTCGTTCCGCGTTGGCGACCGCGACGAAGGTCCGCATGATCCTGGCGACTCCGGCTGTCTTCAAGGACGGTTGGAAACCGGGCTGGCTGACAAATGGCCTGGAAGGAGAACTGCGCGGGGTGAAACTGCGGTTGGTCGGGATAAGTAACGGCCGCTGGAAAGCAGTCTCCGGCTGGTCGCTGGCTCCGCCGCGCGGCCCGAAGCCGATTCGCCGCATGGTGCCGGCCGGGAGTGTTTACTTCTTCGAGGTCGAGAAGCCAGGCGACGCCGCGCCGCTCGCCGACCAGTGGCTTCAGTCAGTCAGCGACGATGAGCAAGAACAACGTGACGGTTTCGGCCTGGCCGTCTGGGGAACATGGAACACAAGGGAGAATCAATAATGCCGAACACACGTTTATACTGGCTCCACTGCCTTAGTCCGACCCATGCTGGCGTCGGCCGCGGTGTTGGCTACATCGACCTGCCGATCGACCGCGATGGCGTTACCGGCTGGCCGATCATTCGCGGGTCGGGCTTCAAGGGAGTATGGGCTGACCAACATCGTGCGACAGCCGATGCGCGGAGGAATGATTCCGCACTTCGCACCGCGTTCGGCGTTGCGGGAGAGGACAATAACTCGAACGCGGGTGCCTTGATTCCGACTGATGCCAAGCTTGTCTGTCTGCCCGTGAGGAGCTTCCGCGGCACCTTCGCCTGGGCCACGTCGCCACTGTGTCTACAGATGCTTCGGCGGACGTTGAGCCTTGCAGGACTCACCGGGGTTCCGGCCGCTCCTCCATCACTGGACGAGGGCATTGCTCACCATACCACGACGAGCGTACTCGCCGAAGGCGACAGCATCTACCTCGAGGACCTCGACTTCAAGGCCCAACGGTGCGACACGGCGACATCGTGGGCGACGCTGATCGCCGAGCACGTCTTCGCCGGCGACCCCGCATGGCAGGACCAGTTCAAGAAGCGGTTCGTCGTCATCCCGGATTCCGCCTTCGACTTCCTCTGCGAAACCGGAACCGAAGTTCATTCCCGAGTGCGGATCGACGACGATACGAAAACCGTCGCCAAGAGAGCCCTTTGGACCGAGGAATCGTTGCCGGCCGAGACGATCCTCATGGGCCTCGTCCAGTGCGATAGGGTCTTTGGCAGGAACGGTGAGGACATCACGCCGGAGGGGTTGCTCGACCGCTTCGCGAAGGAAGCACTGACCCTCCAGATTGGCGGCAAAGCGACCATCGGTCGGGGACAGGTCCGCTGCGTATTCAAGGAGGTGAAGTGATGAGCGTTCACACTCGAAGCCAGACACTGGCGCAAGCCGCGTACGCACAGATTGCTCTCCATACTGGAAACGGAGCGCGAAAGCCGGGCAAGGAATTCGTTAGTACGGTCAAAAAGTTTCCCGCACTGATTCACACCTGCGGTCTGGCACAGGCCGTGGCCTTTGCGTTAGCAAAAAAAGACGACGAGTACGTCGGTTACTTGGCGGCCGTTCTGCGAGCGAGCGGACATGCCGAACTCTCGGATGCCAGTTCCCTGGATCACCATGCTCGAACGAAACCATTGAATGTCTACCTTCGTCTGAGTCGAGACGCGATTAACGCCGCCAGTTGGTTGAAGCGGTACGTTGAAGCTGCCGGGGAGGACGAATAATGCGCACCCCGATTCTTGCCCTTCGACACAAGCGAGCATCACACGGCCAGCACGCGGGCTTGCTGCTGCAGCGATATCTCTGCGAGAACGCAACCGGGGAAACCGGAAATCCCGAAGAGAAACGCGCCATCCTCCAGGCTGCCATCAACGCGTCCGCCAACCCCGAAGTTCGCACTCTCTACGGGCACTCTTACGAGCGGTGGAAGTCATTGCTGCCTGAGTTGACTGCCGCGAGCGACCTGCAAACCGTCGGTCGGCTCATCGTCGGACTGGGAACGGAGAACGTCCTCGAAACCGGAATCCGCTTGCACCACACCTACGGCATGCCGGTCATCCCGGGTTCAGCGCTCAAGGGACTCGCCGCTCACTACTGCGACCAGGTCTGGGGCGCGACCGAAGCGCGGTTCAAGAAAGGCGGACCTTTCCATGAACTACTCTTCGGCACCACCGACGACAGTGGCTGTATCGTTTTTCACGATGCGTGGTTCGTGCCAGGTTCTGAGGGCGAGCCACTGAAGCTGGATGTGATGACCCCACACCATCCAAAATGGCTGGATGGAACCGCCCCGCCGACCGACTTCGACAGCCCAACACCGGTGCCGTTCCTGTCCGTGGCTGGCCGATTTCGTGTTGCCGTCGCGTGGAGCGGCCCGGAACATGCAGAAGCGAAAAAGTGGACGGAATTAGCCAATTCTCTGCTCAATCAAGCGTTGTCCGAATGGAGCGTTGGTGGCAAGACGACCAGTGGCTATGGGCGTCTTAAAGTTCCGCCTCCACCACCGCCACCGCCTACGCCAGCACCTTACAAAGGCAAGGCGAGCGATGTAGTCAAGGCCATATTGCTGGAAGAGAAAACAAAAAAAGGAGGTTGGCGAGCACAAATCAAAGGGCACTCGCAGGCCGGCCCGATTCAAAATAGCGACCAGGTGCCAACGGACGCTAAACCGGGCGATACGGTTGAACTCGTTCTCGCATCCATCAAAGACTCAGAGGCGGCGTTCAAGTGGCCCCAACTGCCAAAGAAATGAGATAATCCATGCGGTTGATCAGTTTCCTCGGAACGGGCAACTACGGTGAGACGACGTACACCTTCGATTCCCGCAGTTGCCGTACGCAGTATGTGGCCCATGCTCTGGCATCGTTCACCCGGCCGAACGAGATCCGCCTGATCGCGACGGCGGAGGCCTGGAGCCGCCACGGAGACGCGCTTGCCCTAGGGTTGTCGAACTCTGGACACCCCGTTCCCGAGCAGGTGCGTGTCCCAACCGGCGGCGAGCCACAACAACTCTGGGAGATGTTCGGAGCCATCGTCGAGGTGATCCGCACCAGTAGCAGTCCCATCCTGCTGGACATCACCCATGGTTTTCGGATGCAGCCGTTCTTCGCGGCGGCCTGCATTCAGTACATTCAGTCCGTCTTACCATGCTCGCCACAGATTCGTGTGGTTTACGGCGAGTTCCGTGGTTCCGATCAGGAAAGTCCTATCTGGGAGCTGACCCCATTCCTGGAAGTCCTCTCCTGGTCGCGAAGCCTCATGATGTTTCTGCGGACTGGACAGGCCGACGAGGTGGTCGCGCCGACGGAAGCGTTGGGCCGTGAACTGAGTCGGCAATGGGCCATGTCTGGTCGGCAAGGCGCACAGCCGCAACTTCGCGTGCTTGCCCAGTCAATGTCTGCTTTCGGTGAGGATTTCACGACGATCCGTACGGGTTCGCTTCTCATCGGCGACCAGCCCTCAGCTCAGCGACTTCATGAGGCGATCGAACAGACGAGGGACGAGGTCGCTCACCATCTTCCGGCACTGGCGCTGGTTCTTGATCAAGTGCGAGCGATGGTCGAGCCGCTGCGGACTGGCGGGGCGAGGCTGTCCTCCGCCGAGGGACAGCGAGTCTTGCTCGCTCTGGCCCAACTGTATCAGAAGATGGGGCGCTACAGTGAGGCAATCTCTGTGCTTCGTGAAGGATGGATCACACTCAGCGCGCCCCCAAGCTGTGACATGCCCGGTACGAATGAATTTGATAACAACGCCCGGAAACAGCATGACAGCCAATGGGCAAGGCGCGGTGGTGATACGCCGGATCCCGTGGCGGAACTGCGGAACGACATTCAGCATGCCGGCTTCAACCAGCAGCCACACCAACGAAGCTGGTTCAAGGAGCAACTCTCGAAACTGCTTAACCAATGGAAAACGGCGATCGAATCAATGGCGAAGACGCAGGAATAGCAATGCCGAACGTAATTTTCTATCCCATCGGTGTCGATCAGCCCATTGCCCCCGGGGAGCCTTTACCTCCATTGCCCAAGATCCCGCGAGGTGCGCTAGTTGTTGTCGAGGGGCGAGCTCCGATCTGGCGGTATGGCATGGCCTTTCATTTGTTGCACGGCTCGCCCGCTGGCGCAATCGCTGTATTCGATCCACGGCTTGGCGCGGTCGTCGTTGCGTCCCACCATCCCTCCTGGCGGGAAGGCCAAGTCATCGAAATAGATTCACCGTCTGAATGAGAAATCGAAACTTCTGTCATAGCCTCGTTTTGCCACCAACCATTGCCGGCATGGACGCTTCGTTAACCCGCCTGTCACAAAGAGCGACATTCGGAAAGACCCCACCGCCGGTTAACAATCCTAGTCCGACTGGCGATTTGGACGGGCCATGGGGCTTTGGCGCTAATGGGTGCAACGAAGTGCAAAATGCTCTCGTTCCGAGTTTTTTGCGGGATTGGTGCGCGCAAGTCTGAGAGTTCTTCGACGAGGGTTATGCACAGGGAGCTTTTTCATCGAATTCACAA
>LSQX01009802.1_pt2 | contig 13374 bp, 15 predicted proteins | sample 654561 | NCBI WGS metagenome assembly LSQX01 (sample SAMN04489861, study PRJNA283612) | anaerobic digester metagenome | isolation source: 4 biogas reactors fed with cattle manure at either 37C or 55C with and... | place: Denmark: Kongens Lyngby | collected 2014 | reverse complement strand
ACACTCGCGGGTTCTATCTCGACCGCCCATATTTTTGGGCAGACCCCGGACACAATTTGAAGTTTACAAGGGATTTCGACAGTGCCGACGAGTTCCTGGCGTACCTGAAGACACAGGGTATATCTTATGCTATGATTAACACATACATGATACCTTCGCGAAAAAACGCCACCGGAACCGCGAAACATATACACGATTTAATTGATGACGGGCGGTTGCAAATGGTCTTTGAGGGATCTGCCGTGGTGCTGAAAGTTAAATGAAACTGAGCGTAATCATACCTGTCTATAACGAAATGGACACCATCGAGGAAGTGCTGCGACGTGTCCGTGCAGTTGACATAGAAAAAGAAATAATCGTCACCGATGACTGTTCCACCGACGGTTCCAGAGAGTTTCTCAGAGGCCAGCAGGACATCATTCTGGTCGAAAGCGACCGCAATCAGGGCAAGGGCAGGTCGATTCGATCTGCTCTGCAGCACGTCACCGGCGACATCGTTCTTATACAGGACGCCGATTTGGAATATGACCCCAACGACTACCCCGCGCTCATTAAACCCATCATCGACGGGGAAGCCGATATAGTCTACGGCAGTCGATTTCTCGGCAAAAAACCGAGGATGCGTCGCATTAACTATATAGCCAACAAAGTTTTCGCGGCTCTCGCGAGCTTGCTTTACGGAGTCAAAATCACCGACGAGGCCACTTGCTATAAAGCCTTCAAAACCGATGTGCTGAAAAGCATAGAGTTGCGCTGCAACCGTTTCGAGTTCTGCCCGGAGGTAACGGCGCGGCTTCTTAAGCGCGGCTATCGATACAAAGAGGTGCCGGTTTGGTATGAAGCCCGCACCCACGCTCAGGGTAAAAAAATCACGTGGAAAGATGGCGTCGAATGCATCTGGACGCTGCTGAAATACCGTTTCACAGGCTAAAGGAGCCAGCAATGAAAATCGCTATTATGACGGACCTCGAAGGCGTCGCCGGGGTGGTAGATTCGGTAAACTGGTGCAACGAAACCAGTCGTTACTACGAGCTTGCCAAAGACCTGCTCACAGGCGAAGTCACCGCCGCCATTGATGGGTTTCGTGAGGGTGGAGCGACCGAGTTTCTGGTAATAGACGGCCACGGCTGCGGTGCAATAAACATCTGCCTGCTGGATCCGGCCGCAGAATATGCCAGGGGATGGGTCGGCCCGTGGCCATTTGGCATCGACGAGTCCATCGATGCAGTCGCGTGGGTCGGCCAACACGCCAAAGCGGGCACAGAGAAAGCCCATCTCTGCCACACCGGCTCTATGAACGTGATAGACTTTTCCGTAAACGGCATATCCATCGGCGAGTTTGGAAAATTCGCATTCTGCGCTGCAGAGCTTGGCATCCCATCGATATTCGGTTCCGGTGACGAGGCATTCACAAAAGAAGCGCAAGCTCTCATACCCGGCATCGAGACCGTCATCGTAAAAAGGGGAGTGGCCATCGGCACAGGTGAGGAATGCGGCGCCGACCAATATAGAATCCGCAACGTCGGCGCAGTGCATCTTCAACCCGTTCGTGCAAGAGAATTGATTAAAGATGGCGCAAAAAAAGCAGCACAACGCTTCGCCAATGGTGAGTTCAAAGTGTCGATGCCTGCGCCGCCATACGAAAGCGTGGCAATATATCGTCACGACGCGATCAACCCGCGCAGAGAAATCCGCAAAAACCACCCGACCAGCTTTATTGCGCTGCTCAACTCATAAAATCCTGCAAAAGAACAGGCCGGATGCATTTTTGCACCCGGCCCATATCCTTTAAAGCTTGCAACAAGACTATACCAGTCTTATACGTGCTTGCTCGTTCGCATTCATAGCCGATGCCTTGCTTCCCAGCAGACATCCCACAGATGGACGCAACATGCCTCTGAAAAATGTCGTCCATTGCAACTTGCGTTTGCAAACGGAGCACGTGTCCTGGTGTCTCTTGTTATCTGCTCCACACCAGAAGCACTTGACCATATTTTCCACGCTCCCTCCAAAGGTGGCCAATCTGCAGAGACGGGCAGACCAGCCGATAAAACACGCTGCATAAACTGTGCCATACGCATCTATACCCAGCGTTTTGTGGAGAATATCCCCATTACATCGGTCGGGAGCAAAAATATTTAGTTGTTAGATGGCAGCGTCAATCAGTGCATCTCAACTGCGCACGTGCCGATTCCACCCCGATAGAAGTTGAACTGCACGTTCGGATGCAGCGCCAGCAGAGACATCGGCGCCGCGCTATCCGGTATTTTTTTGCCTATCATAAGAGTGGTCAGCCTCTGCCCAAATGGGTTGTCGTGAGCGCCGGCATGCCAGATCGATACTTTTTCCGCTTTCCACGTCTGCACCGGCCCGACTGTCACGGCTCGGCTTGGAACTATATCTATCTTGCCTCCGCCGGATGTGCGCGCATTTTGCATAATGGTCATCGGGTGCAGATCAACAATGCGCGTGCTCAGTTGCAGATATTGCTCAGGGGTGGGAGGCTGGTCTTTGTATATGCCTTCACGTTTGACGGGATCGTTAAATGCCCAGTGCTTGACGTCTCCCTGTCCGCCCTGCATAACGGCGCAGCGCACTGCCTGCCAGCTTGCGATAAACTCCGATGGGTCGGCGTCGGGGTAGTGCTCGTTTGCTTTGGGCATAGCCAACTCCGGCCTGATCCTGTTAAAGCACAGTTCGCGGTCTGCGCGCGCAAAGGACAGCGGATGATCCTCCGGCACTACCCTGCCATCGATTATCCACTCATCCATCCCCCAAAAGTGAGAATCGGCAAGGTTGATATCCATAGCGTTGACAATTCGAGCAACCAACGGAAGCTGTTCGGTCGGGCCAATTGGGCCGCAGATACCAACGGGATTATCAGGAGTTGACTGCCGCCAGGCATCGATATACTCCAACGCTTCGGCACAGTAGAAGTCCTCCAGCGTGTCGTAAAATACCACCTTGAAACCTTCCCGTGACAGCCCCAGCATATCCTCCGGAGTCAGCTTTGCGGCGTCATCGAGAATCTCCTGGTCAAGGGTCATGTAGTCCCACCAATCAGGTGCAATCTTACTAATGGCTCTCGGCATTTCCCTCTCCTTTTCTACAAGTTGTTCCTTTACAAATCTGTTCTACTCGGCGATATAGGCTTCCAGAGCCTCTCGCAGCGGGTCAAATTCCTCCGGGCCGAATCCGAGGTGAGAATGCAGCCTCCAGCCCTCGGCATACTCATATCTGCCTGACATCGCTCCCACTTTGGCGGACATCTCCTGCATTGTGCTGAGATAGTTATCCACTCCCTGACTGTCGTCGAGCCACTGCCTCTGACTCTTATGGCAGGCCAGCATTTCCAGTTTTTGTGGCATGACATCGGTGATATCTATATAGAAATCCGGCTCTATCGTGTTTCTGAGCTGGTCGCACAATCCCCACGGCAGCGCGTGATACAACGCCATGTCGATCGAAATCGGCGGCCTCGGCGGGTCGGATTCGTAGTTGCGCATCTCCCTGCAAAACGCCGCAGTCACCATCAATCTACACGATATCGAATGGTCCTCCATATAATCCTGCGGAGACGGCAGCAGCAAAATCTCAGGTTTCACTTCCCGCACTATCCCGCACAGCTTGCGTATCAGAGGCTGCTCATACAGGATTTCTATATCCGGCACAAGTGAGTCGTGATATTTCGCGCCCACCATATTCGCAGCGTTTTTCGCTTCCTGTGTGCGCGCCCGAACCGTTTGCTCGGCATCCATCGTAGCCGACCCGCACGAGCCATTTCCGATGGTCATATAGTGAAGCTCATAACCGGCATCGCCCAGCCTTATGAACGTGCCTCCCATCATCAGTTCGATATCATCGGGATGCGCCACCACAGCCATAGCTATCTTTGACAATTAAAGACTCCTGACTTAAATAGAGACGGCAACACTTTTTCAGCGGGGCTGCGAATGCTTGTTACAATAGCAGTCAGCCGTAGAAATTACGCCTCGAGTTTTTGAGATTTCCTGAACACGAAGTAGCCTATTGTGGATACGATCAACACAACCGCGGGCATTATGATCCAGAAAAGGCTGCTTTGAGCCTCCGCTCGGACTTCGGGAATCCATCTGTTAATAAGGAAGTTCAATCGCCCAATAAACAGCGTCATTCTCCCCATCACGGTCGCGCCGAACATAGCCCCAAACCCGATCATCAAAAACCATCTCCCTGCCGCCGCCGTGTTTTTCACTGCAGGGTGTTTGTGTTCAAAGCTGAAGAAGAAGTAGCTCATCGCGGCCAGCAGCACCACATAAAACACCGCTACGCTCAGGATATTGGAGTAGCTTCCGCTGAACGGTTTCATCGATGAGCCTATCTGCGGGAAGTAGCCTTCATAAAACTCTCTGAAGATTCCGCCTGCCGCAAATCCCATAAACAGGCCGAAAATCACTCGGCTGATCCAAGCATGCTTCTTGCTGTACATAAAATAAAACATGCTTCCAAGCACCGCTGCGAATATCCACCACCACAGCCCTTCCGAAGTCATCGGCCTCCACCATTTTGGCAGAATTATGTTGTGCCAGGTGATATAAACTCCATATCCGCCATACAACCCGATAAATATATGCTCGAAGAACCGGTAGAACTTGTTCTCCTTATATAAAATGGTATATATGCCGAAAGTGCACAGAGCGCCGGCCCAGATCGCGATAGAACCATAATTTGCCGCCAGCCAGTTAACCAAGCTTCGATCCTCCCGACCTGTCACCGGTCTTCCTGGCCACCAGATAACCAAGGTTTCCAAGCACTATAAGTAATATAATGTAGATATGAGCAGCAGACAGCGCCCACGACGATGCAGAAGCGTCCGTTGCAACGTCCGCCTGACCGACGAGAGTTTCATATTGAACCGCGCCCATCACTCCGTTGAGCATCCCGCTGAGTTGCCCGGAATCGAGATACGGATAGGCCGTAGCGGACATCACCGCAGTCGGACAGTATATCAAAGGAATATGCTTTGGAGTCGTAAGATACGCGATCCAGTAACCCATCAAGCCCACTGAAGTCAGATCCACCACCGCACCGATATCCCGATAATTCTTTATATTTCTGGTCGCGGCCAGTTCGGTCAGCGGAGTGCCGTTTCTGTCTTGTTTCATCACCTGCTGGAAGTTCTCGCCAAGTCCGCTGACTATCGCGCTGATCGAGCCGGTCTTATAGCCGACGTGCGCCCAGTCCTTGCCGTACTCCAGCAGCGGCTTGCCTTCCCTGCTGCGTTGCTTATTTACATCAGCCTGAACGTGCATCCCGCTCTGATAACTAAGCTCTGAGCCTACCAGACTCCAGCTCATCACCACGAACTTGGTATTATTGGCGAACATATGCCGCATCAAAGCCTGCATCTGCGGATCGTTTTCGGCCTGCGTGCCCGCTCCCCATGAGACCGACAGCAACACTATATTATCCGGCTTGACCGCGTCGATAGTATCATAGGTCTTTCGAACCTCCGGGAACACCGTTTCAGGGTGTTTCGCAGGTCTGATAATAAGCGGAACCGACAGCACAATCGCCACCAGCACATATAAAATTCGCCTGTCAATATTTTGAAGTCTGATTAGAAATCTCATCTACAACTGCCTGTCAAAGAAACTGCCGCGTTCCAAACTCAGCCATATCCTCAAACTCATCGCAACCGCTCCAATCGCAAGCCCGAACTCAATCGCCCGCTGCGCCGCCATATTCGGCCAGGTCAACAGCCAGTAGGTGATGTTTTCCAGCCTCAGCGATGCCAGCAGACCGGTAGATGGCAGCCAGTTAGTCAGCCACGCGCCCACCGGAACCAATCCCAGCATAATGATCCCCGCAGTGCCCATCATTAACCCGGCCTCCGCCGATCTCACCCTGAACGCCCTGTATGCCGCCGACACGATATAAAATGCGATCAGCGAAAACATAGTCGCGTCCAGGTTCTGCACGAAGCCGTCGAAGAGTATTCCATACAAACTGGTGCAGACTGATTGAAGCCCTTTTGCAGCTCCGGGACCGAGCTTGCTGACGGGACTGTCCTTGAGAATCCCCACGATCAAAATAAGGAAAAAAGTGATGAAGAACGCCAGGCTGTTATACCAGCCCTCGGTTTTCTTTTTCACGGCCCGGCTGTGAATGGCAAACAAATTGAAAGTGCCGAGCAGCAGGGTAAAACTGGCGATAACCATAGCCCAGTCCGCGATGTTGGGCTTTGCGCGGGTCAGCGAGTTGGCAAACCGAGCAACTCCTGCGCTGCCGGGGATGTGGGCGACTGGCTGGTGGGGTAAAAGAAACTCCAGTGAGAAATAAAGCCCGCCAAAGAAGGTAACTCCCACCACAACGATCTTGCGATACCGCGGAGGCACGGCCATCAGAGCCACTAAACCCGCCGCGCCCGCCATCAACGCGCCGAATATATAGACGGCCAACATCTTTCCGTGAACCGAAACCGGCAATAGAGCCATAGGAAAATCAGGCAAATATCCCACTTTATGCGCTCCCCGGGAAGTACTGCAGGAAGTACTTATTGAACAATTCGTTTATATTTGCCAGGCCGGGGAAGTGCGGTTCAATCGCCGCCAGCGTAACTCCCAGCACCCCAATCAGCACCAGCCCCACCATAAGCAGCTTGCTGTAATCCTGTCCCACCAGGCTGCCCAGCAGGGTAGGCTCACGAGAGAGATATGCGCTGGCTGCATAATACTCGTCGCCTATGATAGTGTAATCGCAAGCCGCAAGGAAGAACGGAATCTGCGTGATCGATGGCGTCCCGGCAACCTGTATCGCGCCCGCTATCTGACCGTTTTCAGCCAGGATCAGCGCTTCAGCGGCATAGGCTCCAAAATAGAAAGCGGTTGCGATCTTCTCTCTATGCAGTATGCCCACCACGCCGGATGCCCAGGCGAACTGCTCATTTGTCAAGTATCGAATATCTTCGGGTATGAATTGCTCAGGGACGCCTTCCGTTGTGTATGCATCCCTTGCAACCTCTTCGGCCACCGTATATAGCACCGGGTCGGCAAGCGGCACTATGACGCGGGTAGAGTAGTTAGCTGCGCGCCTGATGATATGCGACATAATCGACATCGACTGCAATCCCACAATATCAAGCCCGCTCAAGCCCGGCGCATAGACCATCGGCCTGCCCATCTCCGTGGCTCGACCCACTGCCTCGTCAAGCACAGACAGCCCCGGTATCCTGCGTATGAAAAGCTCCCGGCCCCTTCGCGCTGAGAGTATCTTCCATAATATAAAGAACACCAGCAGCCCTTCGACAATATAGACCGCCGGATTGGCGAAATCGGTCATTCCGGACATACTAGACCTGCTCCTGTGTATTATCGATATTGACGGACAATTCTTCTATGCGTTCTATCAATTTGTCAATGTTTTCCCGTTCTATAAGGACCTTGCTGATATCCACTACAGACTGCGCTCCAAAAAGCATGCCCAGCAGCGGAGCTCCCACAAGCAAAGACTGTCCCGCTATCCACGAAAGCGGTTTGTGCATATCAAGAAACAGCACAGCCGGAGTCTCCAGCCGCTTTCCGACGACCTTCTCCGCTATTGTATCAATAATCCTCGACCGCTGCTCATCGCTCAGCGGCGTATGAAGATCCAGATCATTCATCGGTCGGCCTCAATGATTTTACAGCCTCAACGACTTCAGCTTCGTTGTCGGCGAATCTCAAATATACTCCTCTAAACGCCTCCAGACGCGATATTCTATCCAGCGGGCTTAGCTTAATGCCCTGATCATCCAAATAGCATCGCTTCACGTCAGCCCATTTTATCTCGGAGCTTTTGAACAACATCCTGCAGCCGACTCGGTCCGGCCGGATTTCAAATTGCACCGGAAACAAAAAGTCACTCAGCGATGCCATCACCGCCAGACCCACCGCCACAGCCGCATAAATACTGATGGCAAGATAGCCAAATATCGAAGCCGCCGCTATGAACCCAACCGCAACCAGTGTTTTCGCAGGATGTCGACGAGCGAGGTGGACTGTCCAACTCATAACTGGTTGGGATGAAGCAGAGCGGAGGGACATTGTTGTTCGGTTGTGCAATGCCAGAGCATACTCCACATAATTTGAATACGTCAATGATATGGAAATGCAGGGGTCATGTCAAGATAACGCTCAGTTGTAACGATGAGTACTCCTGCCCGTAGTGTCCGATCTCCGTCTTAGAGGTTAGAAGTTGGAAGTTAGAGGTTGGGAATGGGGTGGCGATACCTGCTCGAACCTCGGACATCTGACCTCGAACATCTGACCTCGGACATCGAAAAAAGCAGATTTCTCACTACGTTCGAAATGACATAGTTTGTATGGCCGGGTTAGACGGCTGGCTACTACAACCATTGTCGGCTCAAAACAGCCGGGATGTCCAGAAGCCTCACATATCAACCGATAATACAACTACCGGTAATTATACGGGGTTGCAGGGCCACTGAGACGGGTATCTAGTATATGCCATCCTGTTTTTTGCGCAAAAAATAATGTATTGTTCTTGACACAGGGTATTTTAAGTTGACGGGCTGTCTTTTATGATGTATCATACGGTTGCAGGTATGAAGCGCTTCGTGTATTACGCGGCCTTGCTGGAGTATGAGTAATGCGAGTCGGGAGTGCTGTTTACAATAGACCGAAGGCAAAAGGTTTCACCGTCATCGAGTTATTAGTGGTGATGGCGATTATTGCCGTCTTGGCGGCGATAACGTTTCCTGTCGTCGTCAAAAGCAAAGAAGGCGCCAAGGTCAGCCAGTGTCTCTCCAACCTCAGACAACTCTACGGCGGCCTGTCGCAATACCTCAACGACTACAACGAACGCTTCCCGAGCGCGGTTTCCTGGGGCAGTCCCAGCTATTGGAACGCTCCGCACAGGGGATCGCAATCGACCATCCAGGAACTGCTTGTTCGCTACGTTCGAACCGGGATGCAGTCCGCCGATGGCAGAATCTACACCAAGCCAGGCGTGTTCTATTGCCCAAGTGACGCAGGAGTTCCCAGCGGAGGGGACCTTCACGGAGTGCCCTCCAATCAGCCGGTTTGGAAATATTCCGGCTGCAGCTACGAATATTACGCATCAAACCAGGTCGACTGGCAGACCTATAACCCGGATAATCCAGAGACCGTGACGATCCAATCGTGGACAGGTCTGTCTCCGGAGGTCTCCGACTCAGCCGGCACAAGGCGCGTAGGCGCTCCCTTAGGAAGCATACCCTACACGAGTCGCAAGGCTGTTATGGGAGATATATGGTATTGGCACATGGGCGATCAGGTTCCGGATGGCAGGCTGGCCTACCGCAACACTCTGTTCGCCGATGGACACGCGGCCAGGGTAAATGGCGCTGACCACGAGGACGCCAGACTTCAGAAGCTGAGACCGTGGCACAGAATGAACGAGTTGCGCGAGGAATAGCCAAAAGCATCTCTAAAAACAACCCGCGTTTGACACTTGTCCAATACAGAGATAATATAGATATGAGAAGGGGGCGCCGCTCGGAGCCTCCATTTTTATTGGGAGGGGGCCCAATTATGGCTTCTCTGAAGGTGGAGTTTGCTACAGTTCGAGAGCTGGAAAAGAAAACTTCGAAGATTTTTATCTATGGCGGCGCCGGTGTCGTTGCGGGCATAATTCTTATATTTATGTTCCCGCCCATTGGCTTTTTAATAACGGCGCTGTCGTTAGCCGCGGTGCTCGGCGGGATGATCTATGTGGGGATGCTTGCAAAAGAACCCTCGCGCCCACTGTTTTGTCCATATTGCTCGACAAAAAACGATGTATATGTTTCCCGCACAGAGTTTGACTGTGATATTTGCCACAGGCCGATAATCGTGGACGAAAACGGGATGGCTGTGATGGCCGAGGAAATAGACCTCACCCCAAGGCACAATCAGCCCAAATAAACTACTGCACGAGGATAAGAGCTGCCGGGATCACCGCTACGCTCAATAGCGTGGTCACGAAGATAGCCGCTGCGACAAACTCTTCATTAGAGCCATAGCGGCCTGCTATCACGCCCGATACCACCGCCGTGGGCACTGCGCTTTCCAAAATCGTGACCTGCTTCACGACTCCGCCGACGCCGACAAGAGGCAGGGCGGCGAACATCAGCAGTGGCAGCGCAACCATCTTCAGGATAAACCCAACGGCAAGAGGCGCAGGATATTTCTTCAACGACCTCCCGCTCAGGCTAAGCCCAATAGAGATCATAGCCAGCGGCACAGTGCCGGCAGCCAGAAAGCCAATAGTCTTCAAAATGACCGGCGGAATATAGGTCGTTCTAAGAATGAGAGCAAGCACGGTCGTCGGAAAAAGCGGAGTCTTAAGGAATTCGAGAAGGCTGACCCATTGAAAATGCCTTCCGGCAAAAGTTGCGGCCACCGCTACTCCGACGCTGTTAAGGATCAATGCCATCGCGAATTCGTCGAACATTACCGCTGTCGGCATCGCGCGACTGTCCGCAGGGAATGCGGCCGCGACCATTGGATAGCCCAAAAAACCAGTATTGCCGAACGTCGCCGCCAGCATCAAGCCCCCTGTGGTAGGGCGATTGAGCTTGAGCAGCCGCGCCGCGACGTATGCAAGCCCCAGCACCACAAACTCCATCACTATGCCCACAATCGGAGCCTTCACCATGGAAGCATCTATAGACTGATTGTGGATGCTGATGAAAATGAACGCCGGCATTGTCAAATTGATAACGATGGAGTTAACCGCCTGGGTATCCATCGGTTTGAGAATGCCGGATTTCTTCGCTCCATAACCCACCAGGAGCAGCAGAAAGACTGAAAGGACAGTCGATAGTGCGTCAGCTATCTGCAAACTCTAACTCTTCGTGGCCGCCGGTGCGGTATTGCCTTTTTTATTCTTCTGATGATCGAGAGCGGCGACGATGAGACCGGCAAATATCGGGTGGGCGCGATTCGGTCGAGACTTGAACTCCGGGTGGAACTGAGTGGCTATGAAGAACGGATGATCCTTCATCTCCACGATCTCCACAAGCCTGTAGTCAGGGGACACTCCGGAGCAGATCAACCCTCGCCGCTCCAGCTTCGCTCGATAGGAATTGTTGACCCCCAATCGGTGTCGATGTCTTTCGTAAACCAGATCAGTGCCATAAAGGCGCGAAGCCAGCGTTCCGTCGATGAGCCTGCACGGGAAAAGCCCCAGCCTCATCGCCTCATCTTTCTCATTGCTGCCGACCTGCTCAGGAAGAACATGAACGACAGGCTCCGTTGTATCAGGGTTGCACTCAACAGTGTCAGCCTCCGTCAGCTTGCAAAGATGCCGCGCTATCTCCACAACCGCTCCATGAAGCCCGTCGCAGATACCCACAAACGGGATTTTATTCTCACGAGCATGCCGAACGGCAAGCAGCTTGCCCTCGACTCCGGTAGATCCGAACCCGCTTGGGATTACGATCGCCTCCGCGCCGTCAAGTTTCTCCTGCAGGTTTTCTTCGGTCACGGATTGTGAATCAACCCATCGAATGTCGACGCCGGTTTCGTTAGCGAACCCGCCGTGTCTGATAGCCTCAGCGAGGCTGAGATAGGCATCTCCATTGTCGATATACGTGCCAACGATGGCGATAGCCACCTTGTGCTTGGGTTTTTTTATGATGCTGACGATTTTTTTCCATTCTTCGAGGTCTGATGAGCCGTTTTCCAGCCCAAATCTGGCCAGCACCAGATCAGAGAGGCCGGATTCCTCGAACTTGAGAGGGATTTCATAGATCGAGCCTGCATCCCGCGCCTCTATAACTCCGGTCTTGGGGACATCGCAGAACAGGGACAGCTTTTCCTTCATATCATCGCTTAGAGCGTGTTTTGCCCGACAGATGAGCACATCGGGCTGAATTCCGATTTCCCTGAGCTTGATGACGGAGTGCTGGGTGGGCTTGGTTTTGAGTTCGTTCCACGGGCCGACGGACGGGATCAGGGTCACGTGTACATACATCACATTTTCCGCTCCCGCATACTTGCGGAATTGACGAATAGCCTCAAGGAACGGCAAACCCTCGATGTCTCCTACCGTGCCACCTATTTCCACGATGGCTATATCAGCGCCGGTTTGCTCCGCGTTCATCTTGATTCGATTCTTGATCTCCTCAGTGATATGCGGGATCACCTGCACCGTCTCCCCGTTATATTCACCTCGTCGCTCCTTGCCGATGACCGCGCTATACACACGCCCGGTTGTCACGCTGGCAAGTCGTGACAGGTTTTCGTCGACAAATCTTTCGTAGTGGCCAAGGTCGAGATCGGTCTCCGCGCCATCGTCAGTCACAAAAACTTCGCCGTGTTGATACGGGTTCATTGTGCCCGCATCGACGTTAATATATGGGTCCAGCTTCTGCACCGTCACCTTAAACCCGCGATTTTTCAGAAGCCGCCCGAGGCTCGCCGTGGTAATTCCCTTCCCTACAGACGAAACCACTCCACCCGTTACGAAAATGTATTTTGTGCTCATCTCTGCCCTCTCCCTGGAAGTAACTAATCGTCAGTTGTCAGAATATGCGGCCCGGATTCATTTTGACCCAAACCGACATAGTAATCCATATTGCCTTTTCCGAGGCGAATCGATTGGTCGATCGCCACGGTAACATATCGTTTTGCAAACTCAATAGCGGATTTTACGCTGTCGCCAAGCGCGAGCCGTGCAGCTATCGCGGCGCTCAATACGCATCCCGTGCCGTGCATGGTTTTGGGCAATCTCTTGCCTGCATACTCCTCAAACCCGTCTCCGTCATAAAAAACATCGACCGGCTCCCCGGATATATGCCCGCCCTTTACCAATGCGCTTTGCGCTCCCATCTCAACGATCGCCTTTGCCGCATCTCGCGCGGAGTCGCGATCTGTAACATCAATTCCCGTCAGCCTGTTCGCTTCCTGCGCATTCGGCGTCACCAGCGTCACTTTCGGCATCAGCCATCTCTTCAATCGCTTGACCGCCGGCTCCGTGAGCAGTATCTCACCATTTTTAGCGCACATCACAGGGTCAAGAACCACATTGGGTATTTCACGACGATCGATTCGCTCGCAGACAACTCCAACTGCCTGCGGCGAATACAGCATTCCGATCTTGCATGCGCCAATTTGATAATCACGAGTCACCGCATCGATCTGCCCGGCTATCACCCTCGGCGCGATCTTGAATATCTTATGCACCCCTGAGGAGTTCTGCGCGGTCACGTTTGTTACGGCGCAGACCCCATAAACTCCGATGTCCCGAAATACTGCGAGATCGGCCTGTATCCCCGCGCCTGAGCTTGAATCCGACGCCGCAATAGACAACGCAACCTTTGCGGAGGCGTCTTTTATCTGCTGCGAGCGGACGGGCTGATTCATTTTAGCA